>ENA-UOUL01000486-UOUL01000486.1-bioreactor-metagenome-genome-assembly--contig:-NODE-486-length-67586-cov-5.788695_pt1 | contig 67586 bp, 54 predicted proteins | sample MGYA00249838_ERZ747220 | MGnify/ENA primary metagenome ERZ747220 (study PRJEB28778, sample SAMN05720191) | bioreactor metagenome | isolation source: Anaerobic biogas reactor | place: USA:Washington... | reverse complement strand
ATCAAGGTGGTGGACGGGTCGAGGTACCTGTACATCTATACCGCGCCGAGCGGGATGTGGACGCCGGTGGCGCGGGTAGCGGCGAACTATTCGCCCATCGCCGCTGGCGACCTGCTGAACATCTTTAGCGTCAAACGCGCGCCGTAAACAGCACAGCGCCCGTATAATCTATTCTACTCGATAGCCCGGGGTGATGCCCCGGGCTATCGAGCATGTATTTGGGAGGGACGATGCATCGAATAGTGACCCTTGCCTTGGCCATCATATTGGTCTGGAGTTCCGCGATCTCTGCAGGCAATGCTCCCTCTCAAGTACCCCCACACGAAACTGGGCGTTTCCAGAGCGCCCCGGCCCCGGCCGCGTTCAGTTGCAGCGCCGTTAGCGAGATCCCCCAATCCGAGTGTGAGGCGCTGGTCTCGCTCTACACCAGCACCAATGGCCCTAGCTGGGCGGACAGAAGCGGATGGCTGGACACCAACACGCCCTGTGCATGGGCGGGGGTGTGGTGCGAGAGCGGCCATGTGACCGACCTCGAGCTGGGTGACAATGGCCTGAGCGGGAGCATCCCCTCGGCGTTAGGTGGCCTGACCTATTTGAGGTGGATCGTACTCTACGCTAATGCGTTGACCGGAGCCATCCCTCCAGAGCTTGGCAACCTGGCCAATCTGGAGTGGCTTGACCTCTCCTCGAACCAACTGAGCGGGACCATCCCTGCCGGGCTTGGCAGCCTGGCCAAACTGAACTGGCTCGATCTGTCCGCCAATCAACTGAGCGGGGCTATTCCCGCAGAACTCGGCAACCTGGGTAGCCTGGAATGGCTCTATCTCTCCTCCAATCAACTGAGCGGAGCCATCCCAGCAGCGCTGGGCAACCTGGCCAATCTGTGGCTGATGGACTTGTCCAGCAACCTGTTGACTGGTCAGATTCCGACGGTGCTGGAGAACCTGGGCAGTCTGGAGTGGCTCGACCTATCGGAAAACCAGCTAAGCGGAGCGATCCCCTCGGCATTGGGCAACCTGACCTATCTCGAGACCCTCGACTTGTCCTCCAATCAGCTCAGCGGAACCATCCCGGCCGAGTTGGGCGGTTTGGCCGGGCTGTGGGAATTGGCCCTGGCCTCTAACCAGTTGACAGGGGTGATCCCGCCAGCGTTAGGAAACCTAGCCAGCCTGGAATTGCTTGATCTCTCCGGGAATCAACTGAGCGGGGCCATACCATCCGGGTTGGGCAGCCTCTCCAACCTCTGGCACCTGGATCTTTCCGCCAATCAGTTGACCGGATCGATCCCGCCGGTGTTTGGGAATCTCGCTCTTCTCGAGTTTCTCGACCTGTCCGGCAACCAACTTGGCGGGACTATACCAGCCGAACTGGGAGGATTGGCCCACCTTTGGCAGTTGGACCTGTCCATCAACCAGTTGGTGGGAACCGTCCCGCCGGAACTGGGGGGGCTGGCCGCGCTGTGGAGCCTGAAGGTATCCACGAATCAGCTCTACGGGCGGCTTCCCGATTCCCTGACCGGCCTCGACTTGGTCGCTTTTTGGTTTGATGAGACTGGCCTGTGCGAGCCGGGGGACCCTGCTTTCCAGGCTTGGCTGTCCAGCATCCCCGATCTGCAGCGCACCGACGTATGTAATCCCTCGCTGATCGCCGTGCGTAAGACGACCAGTGGTGTGCCATGGCTGTATCTGTATAACGCCCCCTCCGGCTTCTGGTCTCCGGTGGTGAGCATGGGCTCGAACAAGACGCCGATCCCAGGCGGGGACGTGCGGTGGATGTTCGGGCTGGACCATGATGGGGACGGGACCAGCGGGATCGCGGCGGTGAAGGTGGTCGGCGGGGTGCCGTACCTGTACATCTATAGCCAGCCGACGAGTTGGGAAGGGGCGTCTTCCGCGGTGGCGGCCAACCACCTGCCCATCCCGGCAGGGACGATCCGGTTCATGTTCAGCGTGGACCACAACGGGGATGGCAAGGAAGAGATCGGCGTGGTGAAGGTGGTGGGCGGGGTGCCGTACCTGTACATCTATAGCGCGCCGAGCGGGATGTGGACGCCGGTGTCGACGGTGGCGGCGAACCACTTGCCGATCCCTGGTGGGAACGTGCTGTGGATGTTCGGGATGGACTATAACGGGGACGGGAAGGACGAGATCGCCTGCGTGAAGCTGTTGTCGGACGGGGCGAGGTACCTGTACATCTATAGTGCGCCGAGCGGGATGTGGACGCCGGTCTCGACGGTGGCGGCGAACTTCCTACCGATTCCTGGTGGTAACGTGCAGCACATCTTTGCGGTGGACTATGATGGGGACGGGAAGGACGAGATCGGCGTGATCAAGGTGGTGGACGGGTCGAGGTACCTGTACATCTATACCGCGCCGAGCGGGATGTGGACGCCGGTGGCGCGGGTGGCGGCGAACTATTCGCCCATCGCCGCTGGCGACCTGCTGAACATCTTTGGCGTCAAACGCGCGCCGTGAGAACGCCCATGGTCAGCGCCTCGCCCTGGGATATGGATCGCTGGCGCAGGGGCGCCTCCCGCGATGCTGGCGTCCGGAACGCGCACCTCGCGGCAACGCCCTAGGACGATGCCGATGCATGGTCTCCCAGCGGCCCGAGGCGCTTTGCCAATCGCTCTCATCTGCCTGCTGTTGGCTGGCCTGGCCGCCGCCGCGGTCTTGGCGCCTCCCATCTGGGTCGCGGGGGCCCTGGCCGGATTGTTGAGCCTCTGGGTCATCGGCACCTGGCCATCTCTGGGCCTGTTGCTGATCATCCTGGGCGCCCAGTATGCGCCGTTGCTTTCCAAGATGCTCGCCAACAAGGTACCCTATTACCTTGCGGTCGTCTCGCCCGTGCCTGTCGCCATCGCGGTGGTCTGGGCGAGGTGGCGCAAGACCTCTGGCTTGGCATCCATCGGCTGGTCTCCGTTGCGGGCGCCCCTGCTGCTCGTGTTCGGGCTGTTTTGCATTCAGTTGCTGAACCCGCGAGTTCCTTCTTATGGCGCGGCCGTGTCGGACTTGGGCCGGCTCTTTGCTCCCATGTTCGTCTATGTGGCCTTGGTCTTTGCCGATATCGACGAGCGTTGGCTCAAGGGATTGCTCATTGGCCTCGCGATCAACGCCGCCATCGCCGCAGCCTATGGCCTCAGCCAGGAGCTGATCGGCTGGCTGCCTTTTGAGGAAGCCTGGGCGGCTTCCATCGGCGCGCATGGCTTTGTGCCTGGCGCGGCCTTGCACAGGCGGCCTCCCTCGGTAACCTTTTACTCGGCTACGGCGGCGCTCTATCTGGCCTCCCTCTTCTGGCTGTTGCAGGCCCTTGCGGTGGAGTTCCGGCTCTCGGGCTGGCGCAAGCTGGGCCTGCACCTGATCTCTGGCTTGGCCGTCGTCGCCATGCTTTTGACGCTGACCCGAGGGATCTGGCTGGCCTTCGGGGCGACGCTTGTCCTCAGCCTCTCGGTTGGCCTTGCCAACTGGTGGAATTCTGACCCATCGCGGCCGCGCCTCTCTTGGCGCCAATTCCTGGTCGGCCTGCTGGTTGCGGGGCTGGTTCTGGGAGCGGGGATGGCCTACGTGATCAACACGCAAGCCGCCCTATCGCGCGAGTCGGGCGGCGTGCTCGAGCGCCTGGCGAGCGTCCTGGACGTGCGCACCTATACGTACTCGGGGACCGCGGCAGGGTCCAGGCTGTCGACCTGGGCCACGTTTCTCTCCTCCATAGATCCGTGGGGCTATCTGGTGGGCTACGGGCTGGGCAACGTGGGGGCCGCTGGCGCGCGTTTCGCTGGGGACCGGAGCCTCTCCCAGACCACGGTGGACAACTGGTACCTGACTACCCTCTTGATCGGCGGCCTTCCCACCATGTTATGTTTCATCTGGTTGCTCTGGCGTGCGGTGCGCACCGGGCTGTCCCTTGGCCAGCGCGGCGCGGATCGAACGCTCGCTGGCGCGGGTTGGGCCCTGGCTTGCGTGGTGGTGCTATTCGGCGGCGCCTTCCTGACCGGTGACTATATGGATGCCTATCCGGCCAACCTCTTTTTCTGGATCAGCCTTGGGCTGCTCGATCGGCTGGCAGCTCGGCGAGCCGCCGCCGCTGGGGAGCCGAGCTTGCAGGGGTCAAGCGGATCGCCTTCCCATGCGCGCCCTCTCTAGCAGGATGCGCAGCAAGAAGGTGGGGTTGCCAACCACATAGCGACGGAATAGCCGCCGCGGCTCCTGCAACAGGCGATAGAGCCACTCCAGTGAGTGGTCCGCCATCCAGCGCGGGCAGCGTCGCAGCGTCCCCGACACATAGTCAAAGCAAGCGCCGCCGGTCAGAAACACGTGGGCATCCACCCGGTCCCAATTCTGGGCCAGCCACTGCTCCTGGAGAGGCATGCCCATCCCCACGACCAGAATGTCAGGATGGGCCGCGTTGATCTGGGCGATGACGGCGTCGTTCTCGCCGCCTTCTTTCGCAAAGTAGCCATGGTGGGCGCCGACAATCTCGAGGGCGGGGAACCGTGCGCGCAGCACGTCCGCGGCGCGGGCGGCCACCCCGGGCGCGGACCCCAGGAAGTACAGGGTATGCCCTCGTGTAGAGGCCAGCTCTGCCAGTTGCCACATCCAATCCGCGTAGGTGATGCGCTCGGGAAGCTCGTACCCGAGCAGGCGAGCGCCAAGCCGAACTCCGGCGCCATCGCAGAACACCACCTCGGCGCTGTTCAGGAGCTCCTTGAGCCAGGGGTGCCGCTGCGCCAGGTTCATGCAATGGACATTGACGTTCAGAACCAGCGCCTTGCGTCCAGAGTCAATGATCTGCGTGATCCGCTCATGGAGTTGGTCGGTCGTGAGGGGGTCGATGCCGATGCCCAGGACCCGCACTTTGCCCGTTTGCTGATTCATCCTTGACTCCAAGTCGTTGAGCTGCAAGCGCTGGGCTACCCCAGCACCGCCCGCAACGTTCGCACCAAGTCCCCGGATAAGGCGCGAAGCGAATACTGCTCCTCGGCGCGCTGACGTCCCACCTCGCCCATCTGCCGGCGCAGCTCCTCATCCCGCAGCAGGGAGCCAAGCGCAGCGACCCACTCATCCGCCGATTCGGCCAGAAGGCCCGAACGGCCGTGCTCGACGATATAGCGGTTCTCGCCCACGGGCGAGGCCACGCAGGGCAAGCCTACCGCCATATACTGGATCAGCTTGAACCCGCACTTGGCGTCCTCCCAGGGCGAGGAGGCCAACGGCATCACCCCGATATCGCACCCCTGCAGGTTGGCGACCTCCTGGTCCAGGGTCCACACGACCCGCTCCACGGGCACTCGCCCCGCATCGAGGTCGTGGACATTGCGCGCTCCCACCACCTTGAGCCGGAAGTCGTGCCCGCGAGATCGCAGTATCTCCAGAGCCGGAAGGATCAACTGCAATGACGGCAACGTGCTGTGGCTGCCTACCCAGCCAATCACCGGCGCATCGCCGGAGGGCGATCGAGATGTCCGCGGCTGGTAGCGATCCGTATCGACCGGCGTGGGAATTCGCGTGACGGCCGTCGTATGCTGCCGGGCGTATTCCTCGAGATGGCGGCTGCCCACGATCACATGGCTGGCCAGCGACACCACATCCGCCACTCGAGCGGGGTCGCGCAACCAGTCACGCCAGTTGCGCTGGTAGGTCGGACGCGTATAGATCGCGTCGTCGAAATCATAGACAAACCGTGGTTGGAGGCGGCGCGCCAACCTCTCTACCGCTGGCGTGAAGAAGGGAAAGACCTCACGGTGTACGAACAGCATATCATAGCGCCCGACGCTGAGCAACTCGGCCAGGCGGCGGCCGCAAGCCGCCAAAAGGAGCGACGCCTTGAGCGCCGCCAAGCGCGGGCCCGGCTCGTTCTTGATCGCATAGAGCCGGGGCGGAAAGAAGGAATGGAAGGTTGGCTCCAGGCCCGCCTCGCGCAGCGCGGGGAAGAACTGGAGGATCCTGTGGCGGGTGGCCGCATCGGCCACAGGATAAGGCGCCAGGAACAGCACGCGGGCTCCGGCCTGCCGCTTGCTCATGGGGCCCTCCCAGATTCGCCAAACAAGGCGCGCTCCGCCGCATCGACCGTGCGCCCCCAGGTGAACTGGCGCGCTGTCTCCAGTCCGGCTGCGGCAAACTGGCGGCGCATCTCTTGGTTGGATAGGAGCTGATCGAGGCCCTCGGCGAGGGCGGCGGGATCGCCAGGCGGGACGACCAGGCTATTGCCCCCAGGCGCGGCAAACTCGCGCACCCCGCCGCAGTCGGTGGTGATGACGGGGACGCCGCAGGCCATCGCCTCCAACGGCGGGAGTCCAAAACCCTCCGCTCGCGACGAAAAGGCGAAGACGGACAGGCGATGGTAAAAGGCGCACATCTCGGCGTCGCTCTGCGGACGGACCAGATCGCACGGCGCGGCGAGGGAGAAGGGTATCGGCTCGGGCATGGCGAGCAGCACCCGGAAATCCTGGCGCCTCGACCACAACAAGGCGAGCGCGTCCACCAGGGTGTCGAAGCCCTTCACCCAGCCGCGTCGCGCGATCGCTCCGATCATCAGAGGCGGCTCGGCGCGATCCGAGCGCGTCGGGTGAAACACCGCCGTATCCACCCCGGGCGTCACCAGATCGTAACCCGCAGGCCCGCCCGGCACGGCCAAGTCGCCGAGCCAGCGCGAGTTGACCAGGCAGCGCAGCGGCAGCCGGTACGTGGCGCGAGCCACCCACCCCTTGACCGGCGCCAGCTTGCCCTCCGCAAACCAGGGCTCGTAACCCTGGATGAAATAGTACCCCCGGCGCCCCGGGCTGAACCGGGTTCTCCACCAGACGGCCAGGGCGGTAGGGTAATACGTGGCCAGGACGGCGTCCGCGTTGGCCCACTGGCGCGCCAGGAACGGCAGGCTCGCCAGGTTCTTGCCGCGAGAGAGCCGCGCGAGCCACCCCGGCCCAACCTCCAGGACCGGCGCGGCGGTGGCAAAGCCCCGGGCAGCACCCGCCGGGATCACAAAGGTGACTTCGTGGCCGCGCGCGATGAGGCCATCGGCGATCTCGACGAGGACGCGGGTCCCGCCGGTCCGCGCCAGGTCGAAGGCGACGATGGATAGCTTGCCCTTACCGGCGCCCATGAGCCTCTCCAATGCGACCGCGAACCAGGCCCAGGATCAGCCTGCGGTTGGCCTCGCCGGCTGCGCGCAATGAGGCCAGGCCCGCCGCCTGAGCGGCTCGCAGCTCGTCGCGCCTGGCCCAGGCGGAGCGCAGACGGCCAGCCAGGGCCGGGAAGTCCAGTTCGTCCGTCCGCGCAAAGACCTCGGCGCCGGTGCGCTCGACGAGGCTGTCGATCTTGGGGCCGCGACTCACGGCCAGAAACGGCGTCCCTGCCACCATGGCGAGGATGAGCAGGTGCATCCGCGTGCTGATCACCAGGTCCACATGGGCCAGAAAGGCCAGCAACTCGCTGGGCGCATAGTCGCCGCTCAGCAAGCGGGCCTCCTCTGGCCGCCGCATCGTGCGGATGGCCTCGGACATCACCCAATGGTCGAATTCGGGCGTGGTGTTCATCGGGATAAAGACGGGCGTCGCCTGGAGCTCCTCGGCGATATAGTCCGCGGCCTGGGCAAAGAAGGCGGCGAGCTGCTGCGGTCGTTTGATGGCCTCTGGCTCGTAGGCGAGGGACAAGCCCACCAGCGGGCGCGAGGAGCTGGCGATGCCCTGACGGCGCATGAAATCCTCGGCCAGGCCCGAGTTGGACGCCGGGCGGAGCGAGAAGGCGGGGTCGGCCGCGGCCAGCGCCTTGCCGCGGGGCGCCCCCCACTCCTCGAGCAGCGTGGCGGAGGCGGGGTCGCGGACCGTCACCACGGAGGCGCAACGGCAAGCGAACGCCACCACCCGCTGCATCCAGCGCAGGCTGAGCGGCTCGACTCCGGCGGCATAGATCATGGTCGGCTTGCCCAGCAGCCGCGCCCACAGGGTGAACACGGAGGGGTAAAGAGGATAGCCTTTCAGGATGCCCAACGGCTCTTTCTGGGGCCAATAGGGGGCAAAGATGCTGGCCCCTCCGCAGATGACCAGGTCCGCGTCCAGCACCGCGCGCAGCGGCGAGGTCGTCGTCACCTTGATGCCGCGCACGCCCAGGCGCTCGGCCGTGCTCTGGGGGCGCCAGGTCAGGACGGAGACCTCAATCTCCCCGCGCACTTGCTCCAGGTCGCGCAGGATGCCCTCCAGGATGGCCTCGTCCCCGACGTTACCCTGCCCGTAGGCTACACCACCAATGAGCACGCGTAGTGGCACTTGTCTCCTCTTTCCTAGTCAAGCCGGGATGCCCGGCGCACCAAGCGGCCGATTCGCCAGGCCGCCGAATTGCAGAGCCGAAACATCAAGCGGGGCAGATGCGCCAAGAGGCGTTCGGAAGCCCGCGCGCTCAATAGCGCCCACCTCGAGACGGCGCCCAGCGCGGCGACGCGATCCGGGAGGGTGGCCTGGCCCAGCAAGGCGCGTTGTCTCCGAAACTCGGGGAAACGCAGACCGAGCGCCCAGGCGCGCGCGGCTTGCCTGGCCGCAAGCGCTCGGACGCGCGCTTGTGGCTGCGCAGCCCACAAGCGCGCGAGAGGGAGCGGCCAGACTGTCACAGCCCCGGCGTCCTGGGCACGCTGCAACATCGCTTGCCCGGTGGCGCTGCGCGCCACCGCCAGGTTCGTGCCCAGCGGGTCCCGGGCATACTCGGGGAGCCAGGCGTCGCCCACGGCGAGATCGGCCTCCTGGGCGAGCGCGTCCCCGCAGATCAGGCAGCGGGCCGGGGCATGGGCCTCGGTGCGCCAGAGATAATTCACGAGCGGATCGGTGTGCTCGAGGCGTCCTTCATGCCCCTGCGCGTCGGCCAGCCGAATCTCGCCGGGCCACCCATCCCGGCGGTAGTGGACCTGCGCGAGCGCCTCGTGTGACAGCCCCGCGCGATGCGCCAGAATGCGCGTGTAGCCCAGCGTCTTGGTGTGCGCGCAGAAAAGGCCCACGAGCAAACTCACCCGCTGCGCGAGAGCGGCATTGGCCTCCATGGCGCGCCGAACGGCGGCCACCTGGCAGGGCAATCCCACCACGGCGTATCGGCCCGGCGGAGCCGAGCGGAGGTCGCTCAGCCGCACCAGGGGCGAGGTGGGGCAATAGCGCGAGCCGACGGAGCGGCGGATGTGCTCCGCATCCCGGGCCACCACGGGCGCGACCCCGCGAGGATCCTGCGGATCGGGGTTGGCCAGCACCAGGGCGCCATCCAGCTCACCTGCCGCCACCAGGTGGGCCAGCAGGGCGGTCACCAGGCCGCCGGTGGGGGCCCGCCGACGCCATGAGTCCTCTGTCGCGTGCCCGGCATAGAGGCGGAGCGCCGGAAGCGCCCGGTCCGAGCCGAACACCAGCGCGCTGCATACGCGCAGGCACAGCCCGCATTCGATGCAGCGAGACTGCTCCACCTGGGGCCAGTGGTTGCCGTCGCTATCCGGCGCCAAACGTATGCAAGCAGCGGGGCAGAGCGCCGCGCACGCGCCGCACTGGGTGCACAGTCGGCCCACTCCGGCAATGTTCACGGGAACTCTCCTCGGGGGGCAGCAGCGGACCACCTCAGCGATCTGGAGCCGACTGCGGCGGCAATGCAAGCCATGGGCATCACCTTGACGACATTCGGAATCGGCCCAAGAGCCCCGCGAGCTCGGCGGTGGTGATGACCTTGAACGCGAAGGCCAGCCCCAGGAACAAGCCTGCGCCGATAGCAGCCACGGCCAAGAGCGCAATCGGCCCTTGTGCATAGCCGCTGAGGAGCCCCTGGAGCAGGGCCATGGCCCCTGCGGCCAGCAGGATTCTGAGGAGAAGCGTGACGAAAGACCTGGCCGGCACGCGGCACAGCCGGGATAGCGTGACCCAATACGCGCCGACCACCACGGCGTAGGTGGATAGGGTGATCCAGGCGGCGCCCTGGATGCCCAGGGTGGCGATGAACAGCACGCCCACACCCACTTTCACCACTGCGGCGCTGCACAGGACCCAGACCCGAAATGTGGCTTTCCCCGCAAAGTTGAGCACCTGGCTAAAGACGGAGGAAAGGGAGAACAGCACGAGAAAGGGCATATAGATCCGCAGCACCGCCACGACGGGAAGAAAGCCCTCGCCATAGACGGCAAGCACGATGGGCCGGGCCAGCACCATGATGGTGGCCGCCACGGGCAGGAAGAGCAGCAGCACGTACCGGGTGCTCTTCAGGAACATGTCGCCCACGGGCAGGCCGGACTCGAAGCGGGTCGCGATGGTCGGGGCGATGGTCATGCCCAAGGCGGCGGCAGGGAAGGAGAGCCAGGTGGCCAGCTGCACCGGTATGCTATAGAACCCAGCCTGCTCCGTGCCGAGGAACTTGCCCACCAGCAGCACATCGGCCTGGGTGTAGGCGAAGAACGCCAGCCCGATCAGGCCCAAGGGGAGAGCGTAATGAAGGGTCTCTGCGAGGAACGCGCGATCCAGGCGCGCCGGCAACCCTCGCAGTTCCCGAAACAGCAGGTAACCCCCCACGACACAGGCCAGGCCATACCCGATGGTCCAGCCCCAGACGGCGCCGATCACCCCCTGGCCCGTGATAACCAGCGCGAGCGACAGCCCGACCCGGGCCACGTTGCCCACGGTGTTGGTCAGGCTGAGGAGGTCCATGCGCCGGAGCCCCTGGAAGGTCGCGGCAATGAACTCTTTCAGGCTAGTGGCTAGGATGAGGAGCGCGCCAACCCGGAGCGTGGCCACCATCGCGTCGGGGCCGCGAAGGAACCTGACCAGCATGGGCGCGAAGGCAAAGCAGGCCAGGCTCACGAGCGCGCTGACAGCCACATTGAGCACCGCGCCGGACAGGACGACGGAGGCCAAGTCCCTGGGGCTGCGCACCGAGTAAAGCGCGACGTGCCGGGCGTTCGAGGGGCCGGTGCCAAAATCGGCCACCAGCGCAAAGAAACTCACGGCGGAAACGACGAGCGAATAGTGGCCAAAGCCGGCGGAGGCCAGCCAGCGGGGCAGCAACGAAAGCAGGACCGCGCCCAGAACCAGAGCGACGAGCTTGGAGAGGAGGTTCCACGCCACCCCCGACGCGAGCGACTCGGCGGTGGGCTCTGCTCCTCGAGCAGCCTCACAGGAGCCCTTGTGTGCGGCCAAGCCCTCGGCCCCAACGTGATAAGATCGCAATTAAGGTGTCTCCTCTGCCTGCGCGCCGAGGCGGCCCTTGTTTGCGGCCTGCCCATCCCGGATCAGCAACAGCACCGTGCCCGCAAAACAGGTGACCACGGCGGCAAACAACGCTTTGGAGAGCTTGCCCATGGTGTCCGGCTTTTCCGTGCCTTGGGCGCCGGAGGCGAGGCGGACTTCGGTCCCCTCCATGCCTGCCGCGATCCTGATCTCCTGGACCTTTCGAGTCAGGGCCTGCAACGCCTCGCGCGCCACGTCGCGCTTGGCGATCAACTGGTCGAGCACGGCCTGCTGCTCGTGTCTGGACTGGTTGAGCTGACCCAGATTCTCCCAAGAGGCGGGATCAGCCAGTATCTTGTCGATCTCGGATTGCCAGGAGGTCACGACGCGCAAAAGTTCCCCCACGGCCAGCCGCTGTTTGCGCAGGCTGGTTGCGGCGTCCTGCTCGGCGTCGCTCGGCAGGTCCATGGCCATCTGCAGTTGTACGGGCAGATCCGAAACGTGGGCCAGCCCCATCAGCCGGGTCTGAATCAGGACCAGCGACCACCGGGATGCGGTGGGGTCCGTGTCGTCGCTCTGCAACAACTGGTAGAGCTGTGTCGCCTCATCCGCGATGATGCCAAGGTCAACGCTCAGCTTGTTGTAGGCGCTCAGGGTGGCGTTCACTTTCGCGATCTCTGACTCGAGCTCGTCGATGCGGTTCGCGCCGATATAGTCCGCCAGAGCAGTCGCGACCTGCTCATAGCTTGCTTGCGCCGCGGCAAGCTCTTTCTCCACCCCAGAGGAGGTGGCGGTATCGATTCCATACAGATCGTTCGCGTAGGAGATGAACTGGCGCGCCCAGGCATCGGCTATGGCAGCCGCCAGCTCGCGCGAATCCGCCGTCGCGCTAACCACCAACAGATGGCTGGAGGGCGGGTAGCTGACCGCAATGCCGGGCAGCAGCTTCCCCGGCTCGCGATATTGCTCCGGAAGGACCTCTCCCAACTCGTCGATCACCCTGCGCTCCACTGCCACCGTCAAGGCGAGGTTCCGCAAGGTCTCTCGCTGCAGCACCCGATCCGACCACGCATCCTGAGAGGTGGTGAAACGGTCATCAAAGACGAGCTGCGACTTTTCTCGCACGATCGCTATGGTCGCGGTGGCTTGCCACTCCTGGCCCTGCATCCCCAAGATGAGTCCCCCAACCACCAACCCGAGGACGCCAAAAGCCAGCATCAGCTTCCAACGCCAAGCGAGCCACTTGACGAGCCAAACTAAGCCCAAGTCCAGTTGCATTATTCGAACGCTCCCCTGAGGCCGTCTATTTGCAGTCTATGCACCGCCTTTATACCCGTAGGCGAGCAGTCTGTCAAATCCTGCTCCTGGGTTCGCCGAGAGCGGCCCATATGGGGCACTGTGCTGCAAGTGCTCAGGGGCCTGCGTCGCCGTGGGGAGCGCGCCGTTCTTGGGCGTCCGTGTCACGGTGGGCGTGCTGGTTTCCGCGGGTCCAGACCCCTCGGTCGGTGTCGCGGTGCTTGTCGCAGTGCTTGTGGCAGTGACCGTCTCGGTCGCCGTCGCGGTTTCGCTGGGCGCCGGCTCCTCGGTCGAGGTCTCTGTGGGCGTTGCCGCCTCGGTAGACGTAGGCGAGGGAGACGCGGTGGGCGTGCCCGTCGCCATAGTGGTGGGGCTGGCCGTGGCGGTAGGCGTCGGGGCGGGCGGCACATAGCTCTTTAGCAGGACGGGCAGGTACCCGACGGGCAGAAGCGGCCGCGTGGCAGTGGGCGTCGGGGTTTGGGTGGGCGTCCTGGTGATGGTGGGCGTCGCGCTGGGCGTGGGGCTGGCCAGGGGCGCAACCTGAATGGCGCGCCGCTGGTAGTGCCACCCGGTAAAGACGCTATGGGCGTGCACATAGAGATTGTAGGTCCCCGGCGCCAGCCCCGAGATGTTCAGTGTCGCCTGGTAGCCAGAGTTCAGATACCACGCGCCCCACGCCTGGGCGATATCGGGACGCGCAAGCCCGTACTGGGCCGAGCCCAGCCGCTGTCCCTGGGGATTCTCGCCCGGATCGATATAGACCTCGATGGCATCCACTCCGGACGAGCAGCCTTGATTGATGTGGATTGACCAGCCCGAAACCACCATGCTGGGCGGGCGAACGACGGCGCCCTGGGCAGGCTGATCTATCGCGATGGGCGGCGGGCTCTGCGCGGGCGGCGGCGTGAACTCGATATGGTCGGTTACTCCCGACACCTCCGCCGTCGCAAAGCCGGACGGCGCATAGGGGTCCGCATGGCTCACCACCCCCTGCTCGCACTCGTCCAGGTCCCTGTGGCGCACTCTCGAGATGTCCAGAATCCGCCCCTGAGCATCGCGATAGATGATCGAGGTATAGGGAGTCATCAGCAGCCGGCCCACGTTGCGTAGCACTCCCTCCACCACATACGTCTCCCCATCCCAGCGCCGGCTGCTCGGGGCAAAGAGGATATAGGGGTCTTGGGGATGGCGGTCAGGGGGTTCCAGTCTGCCGCGCTGCGCCCACGCCTCGTAGCGGCTGACCTGGAACGCATTTCCGTAAGAGATGCCGGTGGCAAAGCCGCACTCCCAGCCGGGACCCAGGGCCAGCGCCTCGTCGCGGGAGGTAGCGATCCAGACCAGTTCGCCGCCCTGGTCGAAGAAAGCCACCTGAGCGCCGGATCCCTGTCCCAGGTTATTAGGATCCCCCAGACGCACCGAGGCATCTGACCGCGCATTGCGCAACTGGCCCGAGACCACGGTCCACCCGGGGCCATCAATGCGCTGAGGGTTGACGATCTTGACCGATTCCGCCGGCTCGCTGGCCGTCTCGATCGCCTGAATGAGGGTGATGCCCACCGCCACGACGTCCTCGGGGCGGTAATACTCTACCTTGATCACAAAAGGCGTTGATTCCCCAGGGCGCAGGGCTTGCAGAAATGGGGCGCTGGGGCCGCTATTCACGGAACCGCTATCGCCGGGGAGGAGCAGCCCGATGGTGATCTGGATATCCCGTGCGTTGCTGGAGCCCGTGTTCCTGAGAATCCCCATAACAACGATGCCATCGGAGAGCCGGTAGTAGATACCGTGTTCCAGGCTGAGCGACAGCGCCTGCGGCTCCGCTCCGCTGGGCACGCTCCAACTCAGCGTCCCCCGTTCGGCAGGGACGGCTTGCGGTGAGTCGGCCCGTGCCGGGGCGGGAGAATGGAGAAACACGATCAGCAGAAGGGTGGCCAGCAGCGAAACGACGAGAGGCTTTCTCATGGCTCCTCCCAAAGCGGCGCGAGGTCCCGCTTTTTCGGGTTTGGCATTCTCTTGGTGAGGCTGCAGCCGCGTCAGGGGTGCGGCTGGCTGGGTTAGGCAGCGTCATGATATCCTGTCTCGCCCAGACGGCAAATCCGTGCAACGAACAGCAGCCCTGCCACCTCTTGCCCACCAGCTATGGTGGCTGAGAGATGGAAGGGCCGCTTTTGGATGCTACCTAATCACCTTGTGTCACCGGAAGCCCAGCGTTCTTGCTCGATCGCGAGGCTAGGCGGTGATGGGGTAATTCCCGTGTTCCTCGATCGCCTCCATGATGGCCCTGATCCCGGCCGTAAAGATCCGCTCGCTTTCATCGTCATGCACGCCGGATTGCCCCATCTCGGTAAAGCCGATCACCAGCGCACCCCCGGGCGGGTCGCTCCTCAAAAGCTCGGAGGTGTACCGCCTGGTTTCCTCCGCGCCGCGATAAAAGATCGTCTCGGGAAAGTTCACCCAGATCACCGTCTCGGGCCCCCATGCCGCCCGTGCTTCCGCCAGGGAGAGATCACCGACGGGAGGCGGCGTGAAGGCCTCAAGCACATCGACGCCGGTGCGGGGCACGAGCTTGGCGAAAGCCTTCAGGTTGGAGGCGTGGGCGTGCAGCGCCCAGATCTTGCCCTTGGCGTGGAGCTGCGGGATATATTTCTCATAGAAGGGCAGGATCCACTTTTCCCACCACGCGGGGCTGATATCGCCGTTCAGGCTGCCGCCGCCGACGAACTCGGCTGGCGAGGCGAGGATCAGCGGCAGCATCCGCTCGTTGCGCCGCTCCAGCGCCTCCACCAACTTGGCAAAGTGATCGGGGTGCTCGTACTGCTCATTGATCCAGGGCTCGAGGCCATAGATCCCGCCGAAAAAGCTGCGCGTCTCGCTATACGCTGACCCAAAGACCGAGTCGCGGACGATGCCGTCTCCGCCCTGGTGTTCCATGCCGGCCGGCAAGTTCCGCGTGATCGTGTTGCCGTTGGCGGCGTACTCTCCAACGGATGGCCCCACCATACCATGGCCAGGAGGTGCTGCCAAGTAGCCAATCATTTGTCCCAACTCTGCGATGTTATCGTGTGCTGCATCATGCTAGCGGGTGCAGTCCAGGGGGAATGCCCTTTTCCCCCAGCCTGCTTTTGGCCCTATAATCCCTCCAGGAGGCAATCATGGACGTCATCCTCGGCATCGACCAAGGGACCACCGCTACCAAGGCCGTCCTGGTGGGGGAAGGACGCGCGGCCCTCGCCACGGCGCCCCGCGCGCTGGACCACCTCTACCCCCAACCCGGCTGGGTCGAGATGGACCCGGCGGCCATCTGGCGCTCGCTCCTCTCCGCCGCCGCCGAGGCCGTGGACCTGGCGCAGGCGCGGGGCGACCGTATCCGGGCGGTGGGGCTGGCCAACCAGGGCGAGTCGGTGGTCGCCTGGGACGCCGAGACCGGCGAGGCGCTTCACCACGTCATCACCTGGCAGTGCGCCCGCACGGCCGAGCGCTGCGCCGAGCTGGCGGCGACGGTGGACGTGGCGGCGCTCCGCGCCAAGACCGGCCTGCTGCTGGACCCTTACTTCTCCGCCACCAAGCTCCAGTGGCTCCTGGAGCGCGTCCCCGCCGTGCAGGCGGCCCGGCGGCGTGGCTCGCTGCGACTGGGCACGCTGGATAGCTGGATGATCTGGCGCTTGAGCGGCGGGCGGGCCTTTGTCACCGACTATACCACCGCCTCGCGCACCTTGCTCTTCGACCTCCATGCGCTGGATTGGGACGATGGCCTGCTGGCGCTGTTCGGCGTCCCCCGCTGGGCGCTGCCCCAGCCGCGTCCCTCCGCCTGCCTCCTGGGCGAGACCGACCCCGCGGCCTTTTTGGGGCTGGGCCTGCCCATCGCCGGCTCCGCGGTGGACCAGCCTGCCGCCTTGTTCGCCCATGGCTGCTGCCGGGAGGGCGCGCTCAAGATCACCTATGGCACCGGCGCCTTTTTGCTGATGAACATCGGCCAGCGTTTTCGACTGTCGCAGCACGGGCTGCTGACCAGCCTGGCCGCCACGGGTGAGGGCGAGCCTGTCCAGTACTATCTCGATGGCGGCATCTATAGCGTGGGCGCGGCGCTGGATTGGCTGCGGGATAACCTGGGCCTGGTCGCTGAGGCCGGCGAGACCGCCGCGCTGGCGGAGTCACTTCCTGATAACGAGGGCGTCTATTTCGTCCCAGCGCTGGCGGGGTTGGCGGCGCCCCTCTGGGATCGCCAGGCCAGGGCGGCGTTCCTGGGCTTGACCTCCGCCACCACCCGGGCCCATCTGGCGCGCGCTGTCCTCGAGTCCATCGCCTACCGGGTGCTGCAGGTGGTGCGCAGCATGGGGGCCGACGCCGGCGCGGCGATCGGCGAGCTGCGCGCCGATGGCGGGGTGGCGCGCAACGATTTCCTGATGCAGTTCCAGGCCGACATCCTGGGCGTGCCCGTGCAGCGGTCGCGCCTGGCGGGCATGACCGCGCTGGGCGCGGCGCGGCTGGCCGGGCTGGCCATCGGCCTATGGGATCGCGTGGCCCTATCCCAGCCCGTTGAGACCGACCGCTTCCTGCCGGGGCCGCGGGCGACCGCTCCTCTGGAGTCTTTCCATCGCTGGGAGGAGGCGCTGGCCGCGGCGCGCGCCTTTGGCTAGGCCGATGCGCATTGCACACGTGTGCGGTCGCGTTTGCCATGGCGCCGGGACCGTGCTATAATGCCTGTGCTTCCCCAATCCAGGCTTTTCGAGGCGATCATGGCAGATATGGCGAACGATTACGATGTCCTGGTCATCGGCGGCGGGGTGGTTGGCGCGGCGATCCTGTGGGAGCTGGCCAAGTACGATCTGCGCCTCGCCCTGCTGGAAAAGCGGAGCGATGTGGCGGATGCCACCAGCAAGGCCAACAGCGGCATCGCCCACACTGGCTTTGACTCCAAGCCGGGCACGCTCGAGTCGGCCTCCATCGTGGCCTCCAACCCCCGCTGGGACGAGATCTGCAACGTGTTGGAGGTTCCCCTCCAGCGCTGCGGGGCGATCATGGTGGCGCTCAGCGACGACGACCTGCACAGCTTGGAGGGCATCCTCGCCGAGGCCCACGCCAACGGCGTCCACGATGTGCGCCGCCTCACGGTGGACGAGGTGCGCGCGCTGGAGCCCAACCTCAACCCTGCGACCTGCGGCGGCTTGCTGGTCCCCCGCGAAAGCTTTACCTCCTCCGCCTTGCTGACCATCGCCTATGCCGAAAGCGCGGTGCTGAATGGCGCCGAGGTCTTTTTGCAGCACTCCGTGACCGCGCTGCAGCCGGTGGAGGGCGGGATGCTGGTCACCACGCCCCAGCGCACCTTCCGCGCGCGCTGGGTGATCAACGCGGCGGGCCTGGCGTCCGACGCCATCGCCGCGCTGGTGGGCGATGACAGCTTTGCCATCACGCCGCGCAAGGGCGAGTTCTTTGTGCTGGACAAGTCCGTGGGCCCCCTGGTTCGGCACATCATTCTGCCGGTGCCCACGCCCATCTCCAAAGGCATCCTTGTCGCCCCGACGGTGGAGGGCAACCTGATCTTGGGGCCGACCGCCGACGACATCCAGGACAAGACGGACACGCGCACCACCGCCGACGGGATGAAGCGCGTGGCGGAGGCCACCCGCAAGCTGGTCCCCGCCCTGGACCCCTACCGCACCACCATCACCCAGTACGCCGGCCTGCGCGCCGTGTGCAGCACCGGCCATTGGGAGGTCCATCCCTCGGAGCGCTGCCCCCGCCTGATCCACGCGGCGGGCATCCGCTCCACCGGCCTTTCCGGATCGCCCGAGATCGCGCGCCGCGTGGGCGAGATGCTGGCCGAGGGCGGGCTGGCCCTGCGCCCGCGCCCCGGCTACCAGCCCCGTCGCCCGGCGATCCGCCTCATCCGCGAGGCCACGCCGGCGGAGGCCGAGGAGCTATGCCGCCACGACCCTCGCTATGGCCACCTGGTCTGCCGCTGCGAGCAGGTGAGCGAGGCCGAGATCGTGCAGGCGATCCACGCGCCGATCCCGGCCACCACGCTGGACGGCATCAAGCGCCGCCTGCGCCCTGGCGCGGGGCGCTGCCAGGGCGGCTTTTGCGGCCCGCGGGTGCTCGAGATCCTGGCGCGCGAGCTGGGCCGCGACCTCTCCGGCATCGCCAAATCGGGCCCTGGCGCCGAGATCGTGACGCAGCGCAACAAGGCGGCCTGGACCAGCAAGCCTCAGGACAACTAGCGGAGGGATTCCCGTGATTCGAGACGACATCGACGTGGCCGTGATTGGGGCTGGGCCTGGTGGTTTGGCGGCCGCACTGGGCGCCTGGGAGCGCGGCGCCAAGCACGTGCTCTTGCTAGACCGCGAGGAGGAGCCCGGCGGCATCCTCAAGCAGTGCATCCACAACGGCTTTGGCCTGCAATACTTTGATACCGATCTGACCGGCCCGGAGTACGCCGACCGCTTCTGGCGGCAGGTGATGGCGACGGGCATCGACTATCAGCCGCGCAGCATGGTGACCGCGATCTCGGCCGATGGCGCCCTCACCTGCTTTAACGCCAGCGCCGGCCGCCAGCAGCTCAAGCCGAAAGCCACCGTTCTCACCAACGGCTGCCGCGAGCGCACGCGGGGCAACCTGGCGATCCCCGGGGCCCGGCCCGCCGGCATCCTCACCGCCGGCACGGCGCAGCGGTTGGTCAACATCAACGGCTACCTCCCCGGGCGGCGGGTGGTGGTGCTGGGCTCCGGCGATATCGGCCTGATCATGGCGCGCCGCCTGACCCTGGAAGGGGCCGAGGTGCTGCGGGTGGCCGAGATCCTGCCCTACGCCGCCGGATTGCCCCGCAACGTGGTGCAGTGCCTGCACGACTATGATATCCCGCTGCAATTGCGCAGCACCGTGACGCGCATCATCGGCAGCCCGCGCCTGGAGGCCGTCGAGGTGACCCACCTGGAGACGGGCCAGACCGAGATCGTCGAGTGCGACCTGCTGATGCTGGCCGTCGGACTGATCCCCGAAAACGAGCTGGCCCGCTCCTCCGGCGTCACCTTGGACCCGCTCACCGGCGGGCCGCGGGTGAACGATCGCTTCCAGACCTCGCAGCCAGGCGTCTATGCCGCCGGCAATAGCCTCCACGTCTCCGACCTGGCCGACTGGGTGAGCCTGGAGGCTCACGACGTCGGCAAGCAGGCGGCGGCGTATGCCTTGGGCGAGCAGCAGGAGCCGGTGGCGGCGCTGGACGTCCTCCCCGGCGACGGCGTGCGCTATGCGGTGCCCCAGCAGGTGGACCCCCGCGGCGAGCCGGGGCCGGTGACCTTTTCCTGCCGCGTCCGCGAGCCGATGCGCGACGTGGAGCTGGGGCTCTGGAGCGGCGAGCGCCGCCTGCTGCGCCGCCGCGAGCGCGTGTTGGTCCCCGGCGAGATGGTCAAATGGACGGTGCAGCGCGAGGTGTTCGCTCAGGAAACCGCGCCCCTGCGCCTGACTGCCGCGGGCGAGCCGTTCTGCGCCTGATCTTGGAAAGGAGGCCGCTTTGGCCGAGTATCTTTGCATCGTTTGCCCGCTGGGCTGCCGCGCCCAGGTCTGCCGAGAGGATAGCGGCGAGCTCAAGATCGAGGGCGTCTCGTGCAAGCGTGGGCGCGACTATGCGCTGCAGGAGGCCACCGCGCCGCGCCGGGTGCTGACCACGACCCTGGCCACGGCCTGGGGCCGCCCGCTGCCGGTGCGCTCCGCCGCGCCCATCGACAAAAAGCTGCTGCGCGAGGTTCCGGCGCGACTGGCCGCTCTGGTCATTGATCACCGGGTGGAGCCGGGCCAGGTGGTGGTGGCGGATATCGATGGGCAAGGCACGGCGCTGGTGGCCACGGCCGCGGCCACGCCGCCCAGCGCCTGAGGGAGGACGCCATGCGACGACCGTACAACATCGCGCACCAAGGGGCCTCGGGCCTGGCCCCCTCCAACACGCTGGCCGCCTTTGAGCGCGCCGTGGCGGAGGGCGCCGATTGGATCGAGATCGACGTCGTCACCACCGCCGACGGCGTGGCGGTGGTCAGCCATGATACCACCGTGGACCGCTACACCAACGGCCACGGCGCCATCATCGAGATGTCGCTGGCGCAGGTGAAGGCGCTGGATGCCGGCGCCCGCTTTGGCCCGCAGTTCGCCGGGCAGCGCATCCCCACGCTGGAGGAGACCGTTCTCTGGGCGCGCCAGCAGCCCATCCGCCTCTGCATCGAGATCAAGGGCGATTCGGTTCGCGAATACCGTCGCACGGCCGTGGGCACGGTGGACCTCTTGCAGCGCCTCGACTATATCCGGCCCGCCGTGATCACCTCCTTTAGCCCAGAGTGCGTGCAGGCCGTCAAGGTCATGGAGCCTTGCCTCTCCATCGCCCTGGACCCGGACAAGCAAGATGGCACCTATACCCCTTGGGAGCTCTGCCAGCAGGTCTTGCGCTGCGGGGCGAACTTTATGCTCCACAACTATCGCGCCCTGGCCCCCGAGATCCTGGACGAGGCGCGCGAACACGGCTTTAACGTCTGGGCCTGGACGGTGAACGACCCGACCGAGATGCGCCGCGTCGCCGCCCTGCGCCCGGACGGCATCATGACCGACCGGCCGGACCTGCTGCGGCAGGTGCTGGCGGAAGGGGCGTAGCCATGATCCAGATCGGCGTCTCCACCCAGCTCTTTGGCAACCAGCTCCTCTCGGCGGCGCCATTGCGCCTGATCCGGGCGGCGGGTTTCCGTGTGCTGGAGGTCTTTGCGGCGCCGGGGCATTTCGAGTGGCAGGACCAGCGCCATGTGGGCGAGATCGCCGCGGCGGCCCGCGGGCTGGGGCTGAGCGTCTATTCCGTGCACGCCCCTTGGGCGCCGGGGCAGGACATCGCCGCCGTGGATGAGGTGCAGCGCCGCGCCTCGGTGGAAGCGGCCTGCCGCGCCGCCGACGCCCTGCTGGCGTTGGGCGGGCGCGTCTTGGTGGTGCACCCCGGCGCCGACCCGGCGCGGGGCCTGGCCGAGGAGGAGCAGTTGCGCCTCTCCCGGGAGAGCCTCGCCCAGGTGATCGCCTACGCCGCGCCGCGCGGGATCACCGTGGCGCTGGAGAACCCGCCGCCCTACGAGCTCGGCGGCAATAACCCCGCCATGTGGTCGCTCTACCGCCACTTCGCCGGCGAACCGACGTTACAGGCCTGCTTCGATACGGGTCACGCCCACATCCAGCCGGAGGACATGGCCGCCGTCAGCGACGTGCCCAAGGAGGTGGTGCTGGTCCACCTCTCCGATAACGACCGCAGCGGCGATCAGCACCTGCCGCCGCCGCAGGGGAGCATCCACTGGGAGAGCCTCTTTGCCCTGTTGCGCCGCCATCGCTTCGCTGGCTGCCTGATGCTCGAGTTGACCGATTTGCCGGAGCAGACCAGGCTCTTGGCCGAGGGTTGGGCGTGGATGAACCGCGCCCTGCAATCTTGTCTATAAAGGAGAGTGCCGTGAAGCGCATCAGTCGTCGTCAATGCCTGTTGGGAAGCGCGGCCCTGGCCGCCGGGTCGCTGTTGTTGAGCTGCTGGCGGGCGGTTTCGCCGGGTCAGAAGCCGGCCGCAGACGTCCAGGCCAATCCCTTCGCCGCGCCGGGCCAGTGGTACAAGGGGGCCGTGCATGTGCATAGCACCCGCTCCGACGGCAAGCTCTCGCCCGAAGAGGTGATGAAGGCCCACCGCGAGCGGGGCTATGACTTTCTCGCCCTCACCGATCACAACGTCATCACGGACCTCTCGGCCCTCAGCGACAAGACCTTTCTCAACATCCCCTCGGTGGAATGGACCTACGATCGCAACGAGCTGGGCCAGAGCTACCACATCGTGGTGCTGGGCGTGCGCCAAAACTTGACGCTCTCCCACGAGACGCCGATCCAGGAGGCCATCGACGCCTGGGCGGCGGCCGGGGCGACCATCTTTGTCGCGCACACCTACTGGTCGGGGATGGTCTATAGCGAGCTGCTGCCGCTGGACAAGCTCATTGGGCTGGAGGTTTATAACACCAGCTCCATGACCGATCACGGCAAGGGGCTGGCCGCGGTGCATTGGGACGACGTGCTGGTCCGCGGGAAGCGCTGGTGGGGCCTGGCGGTGGACGACACCCATTGGATCAGCGAGCCAGGGCGGCCCTATTACGACACCTTTGGCGGCTGGGTCATGGTCAAGTCACAAAAGCTGGATGAAACCAGCATCCTGGCCGCGCTGCGCCAGGGCCAGTTCTACTCGTCCAGCGGGCCCGAGATCCTCGACTATCGCATCGAGAACGGCGTGGCCTATTTGAAGTGCTCCCCCGCGCAGGTGATCAACTTTGTGGGGCATACCCAGTGGGGCACCCAGCGCCGCGCCGCGCCCGGCCAGACGGTCACCGAGGCCGAGTACCGCCTCAACGGCAAGGAGCGTTACCTCCGCGGCGAGTGCATGGACGCCGAGGGCAACAAGGCCTGGACCAACCCGATCTACTTGTCCTAGAGACGAAAAAGACCCTAAAGGTTTCTGAAACCTTTAGGGTCTTGCTTTCTGCAGCGCCTATTGTGCCTTGAGCACCGAATCGTCCTGATCGCGATGGATCAGCGAGACGTTGGGCATGGCGCAAGAGATGGTGGAGCCCGCCACGTCCAGTAGCTCGAAACGGCCACTGCCGCCGGCGTGGATGCGGAAGGGGATGCCCTTGAGCTTGCCTTCCACGATGACCATGCCGCCGGTGAGGGAGGAGCGCTGCACGTCCACTTCGGCCACGTTGCTATAGCGATTCCGTTCGTTCGCGTCGACGATATCCACGTCGTCGGCGCGCACGCAAGCCCACACCGGCGTGCCCTCGCGGATATCTGCTGGAAAGCTGACGGCCTCCAGCCGCGTGGTCGCCCCGTCCAATTGGACGATGGCTTTATCAGCGCCCACTTCCACGACCTTGGCGGGCATCATGTTGTTGGTGCCGATGAAATCGGCGCTAAAGAGCGTCTTGGGGTTGCGATAGACATCCAACGGGTCGCCCTCTTGGACGATCTTGCCCTCGAACATGAGCAAGACGTTGTTGGCGACGGTGAGCGCCTCGGACTGGTCGTGGGTCACCATGATGGTGGTGCAGCCGGTCTTGCGGTGGATCTCGGCGATTTCAAACTTCAACTGGTCGCGCAGCTTGGCGTCCAGCGAGCTGAGCGGCTCGTCCAGCAAGAGGATGTCCGGCTGGGGGGCCAGGGCGCGGGCGATCACCACGCGCTGGGCTTGCCCGCCGGAAAGCTGGCTAAAGGCGCGTTCCTCCATGCCCTCCAGGTGCACCAACTTGAGCATCTCGGTGACCCGGCTGCTGATCTTGTCCTTGGGCCAGCCGCGCAGTTGCAGCGCCCAGGCGATGTTCTTGTAGGCGGTCATGTGCGGGAACATGGAGGGGCGCTGAAAGACCATGCCCAGGTTGCGCTTGAAGGGCGGCACGTTGGTGACGTCCTCCTTGCCGATGAACACCTTCCCGGCGTCCGGCGTGAGCAGGCCAGCGATGCAGCGCAGCAAGGTGGTCTTGCCGCACCCCGAGGGCCCCAGGATGGCGGTCAGCGAGCCTTCCTTGATCTCCACGTCCACATTGTTCACGGCCACCACCTGGCCGTAGCGTTTGGTCAGGCCTTCGACTCGTACGTTTGCCATCGCTCCACTCCCCTAGACGAATAGGCCGCGGAATTGCTTGCGGAAGACGAAATATAGCGTTTGCACCACGCCCAGCACCACCGCTTGCATGACCAGGATCTCTACGGCGATATAGCTCGTAAAGCCGACCTTGCCCATGTCGTCGTAGACGAACATGGAGACCGTCTGCTCTTTCGATCCCAAGAGCTGGGGGCCGGTGAAGGCCATGGTGGCGGAGGTGAAGGCGATCATGGCCGCCGTGAGCAGGCCCGGCGCGATGAGCGGCAGGGTGATCTTGGCGAACGCCTTCAAGGGGTTTGCGCCCATGATCAGCGCGGCCTCCTCATAGACCGGATCGGTGGTGGCGATGGAGGCTTGGATGGAGCGCACCACCAGCGGGATGGCGCTCATGGCCGTGGCCACCACGACGACGGGAAAGGAGCCGCGCTGCCTGAGGAAAAAGACGAACACGTATACGGCGATGGCCGAGACATAGGTCACGGCCGGAAAGATCGTGGGCACAAAGATGAGCACCGCCATCAGGCTGCGCCCGGCGAAATAGCGCCGCTCCATGGCATAAGCCGCCGGCAAGCAGATCACCAGCAACAGCAGAGATACCCACAAGGCCAGCTTGAGGCTAAACCGCAACGTCTTGAAAAAGCTGGACCACAGCACCTCCCGGAAGCCGTACAGCGAGAAATGCTGGGGCGGAAAGGTGGGATCGGTGGAAAAGGCGGTCATCACCATCTGCAACACGGGCCAGAGCAGGATCACGGCCAGAGCCAGCGCATAGATATTGAGGATGATCCGCAGCGCGCGAGGTAGTTTCATGCTGCCCTCCTTTCTTCTTGCGTGCGCAGGTACAGGTACATCAGCACTGCGCAGAGGGCGGTCAGGATCACGCCCAGGGCTGAGGCCATGGGATAGTTAAAGTAGGGGTCCACCTCTTTGGTGATCTTGTTGGCCAGCCAGATATTGTAGGGGCCGACCAGGATCAGCGGCAGGGTGTAGGCGCCCACCGCGCTCGATACAGTCAACAGCAAGGCGCCCATGATGCCCTTCTTGGCCAGCGGGATGGTGACCTTGAAGAAGGTTCTAAGCCAGCTCGCGCCCATGACCTGCGACGCCTCCTCGTACATCACGTCCACGCCGGCGATGGCGCTGCGGATCAGCAGCACCATCAAGGTGGGGAGGCACATCCAGACAATCACCATGGCCGGCGACTGCTGGAGTCGCAGGGGCTCCGAAATCAAGCCAAGGTTCATCAGCACCCAGTTGACGGGCCCTGTTGGAGTGAAGGCGTAGGACAGGGCATAGATGGTAAAGATGTCGCCAAAGATCGGCAGGAGGAACGATAGCTCGATAAAGGCGCCGCCCCAGGGTTTGTAGCGGGCGAGAAAATAGGCCACTGGCAGGGCCAGGGCCAGCGCCACAACCGAGGTGAAAAGGGCCACGCCTACCGTCCAGCCCAGGCTTTTCACATACTCGAGCTCTGTGAAGGCCCGGACAAAGTTTTCCAGAGTGAAGGCGGGCACGGGCCTCCACAGCACGCCCTTGTACAACTCGCGCCGCCAGAAGGCAAAGGCGACCTGAAAGCCCACGGGCACCGCAAAGACCAGGGCCATGTAAATCACCAAGGGTGAAAGCAGCAGGAGCGTGCTGCCGTGACGCCGAAGGAACTGCTTGACGCGGTTCATGATCGGGTTAGCCTCCGCAAGTACGATTGTCACCACGACCAGCAAGAGGAGGAACAACTTGACGCGATCCATGGTCGGGTGAGCCTCCCTAGTCGGCCTCCGAGGCTCGCTGCGCCTCTTGGGCGTGCGCACCTCGGAGGCCTGGATCTCGATCAGTTGCTAGAGCCAAAGGCAGGCGTCGGGCTTAGGAGCCCAGCACGATACGCTGGTAGGCCTTGGAGATCCACTCTCCCCGGGACGAATACCAGTTCCAGTCGCAGGGCAGGATCAGGCTGCCAGGATTCTCCGGATAGTAGGGCTTGGCAAACTCGGGCATCACCTTGCGCTGGTCATCGAAGACGCCGCCGGTATAGAGCGCCAGGTACTTGTCCTCGGTGATGTTCCAGCGGTTCTGCTCCACGCCCTTCTCATCCTTGTACCAGCCGGCGTGGACGAACTCGTTGCTCATCATCCAGTCGATGAGGATGCGGGCCCCTACGGGGTGCTTGGTGCCCTTGGCGACGTGGCAGGTCTCGCGGTTGGTCAGGATGCCGGACTTGGGGTAGAACGCCCACAGGGCATTATCGCGCCGGTTCCAGGGCAGGGCCAGCATGGCGCGGGTGTAGACGCCCCAGGTGGCGCCCCACCAGACCTCGCCGGTCTCCAGCAGCAGGCGCAAGTCGGGGTTATTGCCGATGTCGCCCCACTTGTGGACCTTGTCCTCCATGTTATCCTTCCACCACTTGAAGCCCGCTTCCCAGGTCGCCTCGTCCCAGAGGTTGCCCTTGATGGTCCCCTGCTTGATCAGCGAGTTGAGGAAGCCGGCGAAGACAAAGTGGCCGCGCGAATCGCCGTCCATGGGGTAGCACACGCCCCGACCCTTCAGCTCGGCGCGGGCCAGGTCGGTCCAGTCCTTATAGTTGTTGATGTCCACCTTGTCTTTGCGGATGAGGGCCTGGAGCCACTCGAAGCCCTGGTACATCGTGCCGTAGAGGTCGCTGCCGCCAACCTTGGGCTCGTCGCGGAGCTTGTAGGACTCCTCCACCTTTTTCACGTTCTCCAGGATGGGCGCGTATCCTTCCTGGTCGATGGGCTCCAGCCATTCCAGAGCCATGAGCCGAGGATAGTACTCTTCCTCTTTGTCGATCACGTCAAGGCCCGCATCTGCTGCGGTCTTGCCCGCGATAGGCAGCTCGGTCATCATCTTGGAAAAGCTCTCGGTCTCAAAGGTGTAGGTGACGGGGATGCCGTATTTCTTCTGGGTGTACTCGGCGAACTTGGCGGGGATGACCTCGGCCCGCAGGCCCTCGAAACCCCAGGTGGTGATATGGACCGCGGCGCCTTCCTTCTCCAGCGCCGAGCGCACCTGGTCGGTTTTGGTGAGGTCGAATTCGCCGAGGGATGTCACCAGAGCGGGGGCCTTTTTGCAGCTCGTGATTGCGGCGATGCCGGCCGTCGTGGCGGCCGTGGTCAATAGGAATTCCCGACGAGTTAGCTTCCTGGCCATCTTGTACCTCCTTGGTATGGCGATGACAATAGGTGCCTCTTTTGGGAACGTGCGCGCTCTGGGTGAGCGCCACCGAACAACAACCGAGAGAGCGAAAGCAACTGCGTACCAAGCCCGATGATAGGGTCATGAGCCAGCCAGGGGAAATCGGCAGAGAGCCTGCCTGTCCCCATACAGCAGGAAAGAGGGAGCCTAGGGCATGTCGATCACCTCCCGCGGTAAAGAGAACCAACCGGTAAAGGCGTGCAGCCACGGCACGAGCATAATATACCACGCTTCATTGACCATGTCAAATGAGGCTGCACACGTTTGCAGTGGCGCGCCAGGGGGAGCCCGCGCTGGTCGCTGCCTATATACCCATCTGATTCGGAACCGATATTTGCTTGCCCACGGCGAGCGAAAACGTGGTATAATAGGGGCAGGGAATGCTATCCCCTGGCGGGCATGCGTCAGCAACGGGCCAGTCTGACCTGGCCGGAGCCGGTGAGTAGCAGTTGCCCTGCGGATGTCATGGCCTAACCAGCGGGATTGGCAGGTCCTCAACAATCTTGCAAAGGAGCGAGATGGACCCTGCTCAACAAGATGGCTGGGCGAGCATCAAGGAGTGGTGGTTGGTGCTCGCGACGGGGCTCGCTGCGCTGTTCTGGGGAGGCACCACCAGCGAGCTTTTCATCGTCGTGCCGGGGATCATCCTCACGGCCGTGGGTTGCCTGGGCCTGGGGATCTGCCTGGCCTACTCGAACCAGCGCGCCAGACGGTAGCGGCGCCATAGCCCACTGGGAGCGCGCGCCCATGGGGGCGGGCATCGTTGGTGCGCGCAAAGGGCTCGCTTCGGCGAGCCCTTTTCTCGTGCCCGCTTGCCAGATCGGCCCATTTCGGCGACAATGCGCCGGATGCTCGTCTGTTCCTAGAAGCCACCTCGCGCTGAGCAGAAAGGAGATCATGATGCGCCAGGTCCTGGTCTATGTGGGAACCTACACCCGCCGTGGCTCGGAGGGCATCTACACCTGCACCCTGGACATGTCCACCGGGGCCCTGCGGCCGCTGGCGGCCACGGGCGGGTTGTCTGACCCCTCTTTCCTGGCCCTCGATCCACGGCGGCGGCGCTTATACGCCGTCAGCGAGGTGGATCAGTTCGAGGGACAGCCGGGCGGCGGCGTCGGCGCCTATGCCATCGCGCCCGACACCGGCGCGCTGACCCCGCTGAACCGGGTCGGCTCCGGCGGGACGTGGCCGTGCCACATCAGCGTGGAGGCCACGGGGCGCCATGCGCTGGTCGCCAACTATCGCGACGGGCGCGTTGCCATGCTGCCGATCCTGTCCGATGGGCGGCTCGGCCCCGCCAGCCACGCGGTGCAGCACGAGGGCTCCAGCGTCCATCCCCAGCGCCAGGCCGGGCCGCACGCCCATTCCATCACGCCCGACCCCGGAAATCGCTACGCGCTGGCGGCGGACCTGGGCCTGGATCAGGTGCTGGTCTACCGGATGGACCTGGCGGCGGGCCAACTCCGCGCCGCCGACCCACCCCACATCGCCATCAAGGCGGGCTCGGGGCCACGCCACTTGGACTTTCACCCCAGTCGCCGGTTCGTCTATCTCATCAACGAGATCGGCTCCACCATGGCTGCCCTGGCCTACGACGAGACCCGCGGGACGCTTCATGAGCAGCAGACTCTGTCCACGCTCCCGGCGGGCTATGAGGGCGTGAGCCACTGCGCCGACGTGCACGTGGCACCCTCGGGACGCTTCCTCTATGGCTCCAACCGCGGCCACGATAGCATCGTCATCTATGCCCTGGACGCCGCAGGTCGCATGACCCTGGTGGGGCTCGAGCCCACCCGAGGCAAGAACCCGCGCAATTTCGCCATCGACCCCACCGGCACGTTTCTGCTGGCGGCCAACCAGGACAGCGATAATATTGTCACCTTCCGCATCGATCCGGACACCGGCAAGTTGAGCTACACCGGCCACGAGGCCAGCATCTCCATGCCCGTCTGCCTCAAGGTCGTGCCCATGGCTTCAGGATCGGGACGATGAGCGCGCCGGTGCGCCTGGGGCTGGCCGTCGCCGCCAGCCCGCTGGAGGTGGGCGCGGGGGATGCGCCGCGGCTGCTGGCGGAATTGCGCGACGCCCTGGCCGCCCTCGGCGGGCTGGAGTGCTGCCTGGCCCCCGGCCCGCTATCCGACCCCAACGCGGCCGTGGCGGCGGGCCGCTTCTTTTACGACCAGCGCGTGGACGCCCTCTGCGTGGTGGCCGCCTCCTGGTTCGAGGACTACCTGGTGCTGGACTTGCTGGAGGAGTGCCCCGCGCCGCTGATCCTCTGGGCGCGGCCGGGCATGCAGACGGGGGCGCTCTGCGGGACGCAGCAACTGGGCCTGATGCTCAAGGCGCTGGGGCAGCCCTTCTGCTTCCTTTTCGAGCCGGTGGGCGCGGAGGCGGGCGCGGCGCGGGCCGGGGATTTCGCGCGAGCGGCTGCGTTGCGCCGCCACCTGCGCCGCGCGCGCATCGGCTATCTGGGGCACCGCGTGGAAGGTATGACCGAGACCACCGCCCACGAGCTGGCGCTCAAGCGGCTGTGGGGGCCGCGGGTGGTGGGGCTGGATAGCCAGCTCTTTCTCCAGCGCGCGGCGAACGTGGAGGCTGAAGCGCTGCGCGGCGACTGGGAGGCGCTCAAGGGGCGGGTCGGCCGCGTCACCTCCGCCGATGAGAGCGGCCTGGAGTCGTTGCGCGTCCATGCGGCCCTGCGCCAGGTGGTCGCCGAGCGGGGGCTTTCGGCGGTGGCGGTGGGCTGCTATCCTCACCTCATGGGCAAGGTCTGCCTGGCGGCCTCGCTGCTGGCCGAGGAGGGCGTCCCGGTGGCCTGCGAGGGGGACGTCAACGGCGCGGTGGCCATGCTGGCGCTGACCCGGCTCACCGGGCAGCCGGTCCATAATACCGACCTGCTGGACCCCCTGCCCGAGGAGAACGCCATCGTCTTTTCCCACTGTGGCAGCGGCGCCTTCTCCCTGGCCGCCGACGCCGCCGACATCCACCTGGCGCCCGTGCGGCTGATGGACCGCGGCCTCTGCTGCCTCTTCCCGGGGCGCCCCGGCCCGATCACGCTGCTCAACCTCGCGCCCACCCTGGACGGTTACCGCCTGGGCCTGCTTCATGGCGAGGTGATGCCCACTGAGATGGTCTTTCCGGGCAACCCGCTGCGGGTGCGCTTCCAGGCTGGCTACCGCGACATCTTGGCGTGGATCATCGACGAGGGTTTGGGCCACCATTGGATGGCGGCCTATGGCGACTGGCGCCGCCCCCTGGCCGACCTGGCGGGGATGGTCGGCGTTCCGCTGTCCAGCATGGCTTGAGAGGAGAGGAGATGAACTCGCGCGAGCGCCTCTTGACCGCCATCGACCGGGGCACGCCCGACCATGTGCCGCTCTTGTGCTGGTGCTTTGGCTTTGCCGCGCCGCCGCACCTGCGCTGGCAGCGCGACGGGCGCGACCGTCGCTACTGGTACACCCTGCGCCTGGAGCATATCCACACCCTGCCGCAGCCGTGGGATCTGGAGGACGATTTCCGCCGCGTGGAGCGCTGGCTGGCCCTCGGGCTGGATGACGTGCTGGAGGTCTCGCCGCCGTGGGGGCTGCACGCGGAGGTGCGCTTCCGCGATTGGCGGGAGCCGCCCACGGCCCAGGAGCCGTGCGCCTTTTTGGGCCGCGCCTATGCCACCCCGGCGGGCGAGCTGCGGCACGTCGTGCGCCAGACGCAGGAAGAGACCCCGCCCGGCTGGGTGATACAGCCCGACCAGGTGCCCCTCATCGAGGATTTCAATATCCCCCGTGGCGTCAAGCACGCCGTCGCCGGGCCGGAGGACCTGCCCAAGCTCCGTTACCTGCTCGGGGAGCCGGACGCCGATCAACGGGCCGCCTATCGCCAGCGCATGGCGGCGGTGCGGCGCTTTGCCGGGGAGCGGGGCGTCCTGGTCCAGGGGTGGAGCGCCTTTGGCATGGACCTGGCGGTCTGGCTCTGCGGCGTGGAGGGCGCGGTGCTCATGGCCATGACCCAGCCCGCCGCTTTCGAGGAGCTGATGAGCCTGATCGCCGCCTTTGACCGGCGGCGGACCGAGTTCATGCTGGAGGTGGGCGGCGTGGACCTGGTGGTGCAGCGCGGCTGGTACAGCTCGACGGAGTTCTGGTCGCCGCGCCTGTTCCGGCAGCACACCTTGCCCCACCTGCGCCTGATGTCCGCGCTGGCCCACCAGGCCGGGGCGCGCTACGCCTACGCCATGACCACCGGCGTGATGGCGCTGGCCGAGCCGCTGCTGGAAGCGGGGATCGACCTGCTCTATTACGCGGACCCGGTGCAAGACCGGCTGGATCTGGGCGCGGCCAAGGCTGTTTTTGGCGGCAAGATCGCCCTGGCGGGGGGCGTCAACAGCGGCGTGACCCTGGCCGGCGGCTCTCGTGAGGAGGTTCGTCGGGCGGTGGCGGAGGCGGTGGGCGCCCTGGGGCCCGATGGATTCATCCTCGCGCCGGTGGACGCCCTCTTCCCGGACACGCCCTGGGAGAGCGTCCAGGCCATGATCGAGGCCTGGCGCGAGGTCCGTGGTTGACATGTGAGCGTTATTCTGTATACTCGGTGCTCGTCGGGGACAAGAACAGCGGTGCGCCAGTCGTCAAACGGTGAGGGATGTGGGATGAACGTGTTCCTGGGCTTGCTGATGATTCCCGTCGTGTTCGTGATCATGGAGGGGGTGGCCTGGTTCCTGCACAAGTACGTGATGCACGGTTTCCTTTGGGTGCTGCATGAGGACCATCACCGTCCCACCAAATCCAAGCTTCAGAAGAATGACCTGTACGGCCTCTTTTTCGCCATCCTGTCCATTCTGCTGATCCTCTTGGGCACGCTGAACGGCTTCAATGCCCTGTTCTATCTGGGGTGGGGCATCACCAGCTATGGGATCGGCTACCTCTTGTTCCATGACATCATGTTCCACCGGCGCATCAAGAGCATTCGCTGGCGGCCCCAGACCCCCTACTTTCAGCGGATCATCCGCGCCCACGCCACGCACCACCAAAAGAGCACCGCGCACAGCGGCGTCGCGTTCGGCTTTTTGTACGCCAGCAAGAAATACAACCAAGGCTAATCTGGCCGGAAAGAGGAACTGATGAGCAAACGCATCGCTGTGGTTGGCGCCGGGGTAGGAGGCCTTTCGGCTGCCGCCCGCCTGGCCCACGATGGTTACGAGGTGGACGTCTGGGAAAAGCTGCCCCAATGCGGCGGGCGGGCCAGCCTGCTGGCGGAGAAGGGCTTTCGCATCGATATGGGCCCGTCCTTTGTTCTCATGCCCGGCTTTTACAAGGAGGTCTTTGACTATTGCGGCGAGGAGATGGCTGACTATCTGGACCTGCGGGCGCTGGAGACCCACTATCGGATCTTTTACCCCGATGGCACGCGCCTGAACGTCTATGGCGACCCGGAGCGCACCAAGGCCGAATTGGAGCGGATCGAGCCGGGGAGCGCCAGGGGGTACGACGCCTTTATCGCCGAGACGGCGCGCATCTATCGCGACGTAGAGCCGCTTCTGTACAAGTGCTTCACGCTCAAGGACCTCGCCAACCCCGCTCTCTGGCCGCTGGTGACCAAGCTCCGCGTTTGGGAGAACGTCTGGCAATTGGCCTGCCGCTACTTCCAGGACGAGCGCCTGCGCTACGCCTTTGTCTTTGAGGCCATGTTCATCGGCGTCTCGCCCTTCCAGGCCCCCGCCTTCTATAGCATCATCACCTACGCCGACCAGGTGCAAAAGGTATTGCACTCCATGGGCGGGATGTACCAGATCCCCCTGGCCCTGGAGCGCATGGCGGCCAAATTCGGCGCCAAGTTCCACTATGGCGCCGAGGTCAAGGGGCTGCGCGGCGATGGCGATGGCGTGGTGCTGGATTTCGGCAAGGACCAGTTTCGCGCCGATCGGGCGGTGGTCAACGCCGATTACGCCCACACCCAGGGCGACTTGCTGCAGCGGCGCCTGCCCCATTGGAAGCACTCTTGCTCGGTCTTTTTGATCTACTGGGGGCTGAAGCGCAAGGTGGAGGGGCTGGAGCACCACAACCTCTTTTTCTCCGGCGACCTGCCGCGCAACATGGCCGAGATCTTTGACCGCAAGGTGATCCCCGCCGATCCTTCCTTTTACATTCACGTGCCCACCGTGACCGATCCTTCGCTGGCGCCGGAGGGCAAAGACATCCTGTACGTGCTGATCCCGGTCTCCAACCTCGACGGCTCCGCGGACGACATCCATGCCCACGAGCAGCGCCTGCGCCAGTTGGTGGTAGACAAGGTCAAGCAGGTCTGCGGCGTGGACGTGAACGAGCTGATCGAGGTGGAGCGCACCTTTTACCCGCAGGATTTCGTCGGGCGGTACAACGTGAAATACGGCGCCACCTTTGGCCTGGCGCACAGCTTGTTGCAGAGCGCCTTCTTCCGCCCGGCCAATCTCGACGCCCGGATCAAAGGGTTGTACTACACGGGCGCCAGCACGCAGCCCGGCGGCGGCCTGCCGGTGGTGATGGCCAGCTCGCGGATCGTCGCGGACCTGATCAACGGGAAAGGGTAGCGCCATGTCCAGATACATGTGGGTGTTGGTCCTCTCGCTGGCCGTGCCGCTCCTGATCAGCGTGTGGCCGCCGCTCAAGTTCTACAAGAGCCCCCGAGCCTTGCTGTATAGCATCGGGGCGGTGGTGGTGATCTATGGCCTCTGGGACGTCTTTGCCACCTGGCGCGGGCACTGGCATTTCGATCCCAGCGGCGTCTGGGGCATCCAGATCATCAACTTGCCGCTGGAGGAGTGGCTCTTTTTCGTGGTGATCCCCTTTTGCTGCTTGTTCACCTGGGAGGCGATCAAGTACATCAAGGAGCGGTGGCTATGAAAGAGTACACCATTCTGAGCGCCATCGCCGTGGTCGCCACCATCCTACTGGACCGCTGGAGCGGGGTCAACCTGCTGCGGCGCAAGGAATACTATGTCTTTTTGCTGATCATCATTGGCTTCAAGCTGCTGGTGAACGGCTACCTGACGGGCATGGCGGGCACTCCCATCGTGCTCTACGAGCCGCGTTTCTTTCTCGGCGTGCGCATCATCACCATCCCCATCGAGGATTTCATGTTCGGCTTTGGCATGGTGACTCTGAGCGTCATCATCTGGGAGGTCGTGCGTGGCCGGGCGGCAGCGACGCCAAGAAGTTGAGCCTACTTGGTTTTCAGTGGGCCATGGCGTCGTGTGCTGCAGGACAGATGCTTCGGCGGACCTCAGCATGACATGCGCGGGGCGCTTTGGCACGGCTAGAGTGTGCTGAATCAGGTGTAGCTAGCATGGCGTGTGGTCATAATGTCAGCCCTGAGGTCGCGGCGCGGAGCGCCGGGCTGAAGGGTCTCGGCTCGCTGGCCGGTTCAGCGAGCAGGCGAAGGAGGAAACGTCCCATGATCAAGGTTTCCGTGTGGTGTCGCGAGCTATCCGATAGCTACCTGCGCCAAGTTACCCAATTGGGCGCCGATTGCGTGGATTTCGGCGATGGCGGCTTTTTCCCGGGCGTGAAGGAGCAGGGCTATCCCGACCTGGATGAGCTGCTCAAGATCAAGCGCCGCATCGCCTCCTGGGGCCTGGAGATCAACCGCGTCACCCTGCCCAACCTCACCGACCGTTTCATGAACGACGAGCCGGGGGGCGAGGCCGAGCTGGAGGGGGTGGTCAAGGCGATCCAGGTCTTCGGCGAGGCGGGCATCACCCTGGTGCGCCAGCGCTTCGGCGGCGATATCATGCCGGGGATGACCTCCAGCCGGGCGGCCCATCGCGGCGGCTATGTCTCCCGCGCCGAGAGCGCCGCCTTTGCCCGCGCGCGCATCCCCGTGCAGACGCCGGAGGGGAACGAGCGGTGGTGGGCGCGCTTTTGCGCCGCCTTTGGCCGGATGGTCCCGGCCGCGGAAGCGCACAACGTCCGGCTCACCATCCACCCCTCGGACACACCCTATCCTGATACCCCGCTGGGCGCCCTGGGCATGCACCGCGTCCTGGACGCCTTCCCCAGCCCGAACGTGGGGCTGCTCTATTGCATCGGCACCCGCGCCGAGGCCGGCGGCACGGCGCTGATCCTGGACGAGATCCACCACTATGGCCGCAAGGGCAAGCTCTTTGCCGTCCATTTCCGCAACGTGCGCGGCAGCCTGGCCACCTCCGGAGGGTTCGAGGAGACGCTGCTGGACGACGGCGACATGAACATGTTCAAGGTGCTGCTGGCGCTGGACCAGGTGGGCTACGACGGCTGCCTGAACCCCGACCACATCCCGGCGCTGGAGGGCGATACGCCGGGGGCGAGCCTGGGGCTGGCCTATTCGGTGGGCTATATCAAGGCGCTGCTGGCCGCGCTGGCGGTGCTGCCCAGGCGGGGCTATCTGTGATTTGGCCCCTGGCCCGAATCCGCTAGAATGATAGTGACGCGCTGCCTGCGAGCGGCGCGAGATCATCGCAAGGGGGTTGTTGGATGCGCAGTTACAAAGTGGCAGTCTATGCCGGCGACGGCATCGGCATCGAAGTGGTGGACGAGACGATCAAGGTGCTGCACAAGTTGGAGCAGGCCTCGGGCGGCTTCAAGCTGGAGCTGACCGACTTTAACTGGGGCAGCCGCTACTGGCGCGAGACGGGCAAGCTGACGCCCGACAACTATATCGATATCATCAAGGACTATGAGGTGATCCTGCTGGGCGCGCTGGGCGACCCCCTGCACGTCCCCGATCACATCACGCTGGTGCCGCTGATCGAGATGCGCCAGCGCTTCGATCAGTACGTCTGCCTCCGCCCGGCGACGCTGCTCCCCGGCGTGGCCTCGCCGCTGGCCAACAAAAAGGCCGGCGACATCGATATCATGGTGGTGCGGGAAAACTCGGAGGGCGAGTATGCCAGCCTGGGCGGGCGCTTCAAGATCGGCCAGCCCGACGAGTGCGCCCTGCAGACCGCCATGCACACGCGCAAGGGCGTGGAGCGCATCCTGCGCTACTCCTTCGAGCTGGCGCGCAAGCGACGCAACCACCTGACCTTGGCCACCAAGTCCAACGCCCAGAAATTCGCCATGGTGATGTGGGACGAGATCCTGGCCGAGGTCGCGAAGGAATACCCCACCGTCCGCGCCGACAAGTTCCACATCGACGCGCTGTGCATGAACTTTGTGCGCTGCCCGGAAAACTATGACGTGGTGGTTGGCTCCAACCTCTTTGGCGACATCCTCACCGACATCGGCGGGGCCATCGTCGGCAGCCTGGGCCTGGCCCCCAGCGCCAACATCAACCCCGAGCGGACCCGCCCGTCGCTGTTCGAGCCGGTACACGGCTCCGCGCCGGATATCGTCGGCAAGGGCATCGCCAACCCCATCGCCACCTTCCGCGCCGCGGCCATGATGCTCGACTTTTTGGGCGAGGCCGAGGCGGCGAAATGTCTGGATCAGGTGGTGCTGGATAACCTGGCCGAGGGCAAGGTCCGCACGCCCGATATCGGCGGCAAAGCCAAGACCGCCGACGTCACCGCTGACATCATTGCCCGCATCGAGCGCGCATGCTAGCGCCGGACGTCCCGGGCGGCCGACGCCCCGCCAAGAGCTAGGATCAAGATGGACCGCGCCAACCCCTCTGGTGGCGCGGTGCCTTTTTCCGGAACATGGGCGAGCTTGTTACCCATCGAGCGCCGGCCTGCGCGCCGGCCGAGAAGGAGAGAGATGGAACGTATTCGCTTGGGGCTCATCGGCTGCGGGGGCATGGCCAAGGCCCACGTCGCCCGCTTTGAGGCGGCGCAGGACCGCATGAGGCTGGCCGCCGCGGTGGATGTGGTCACGGAGCGGGCGCAGGCGGTGGCAGAACTGCTCCCCGGCGCGCGCGTGGCCGCCGACTATCGCGAGATCCTGGACGATGTGGATGCGGTGCTTATCGCCTTGCCCCACCACCTGCACCATCCGGTGGCGATGGCCTGCCTGGCGGCGGGCAAGCACGTGCTCCTGGAAAAGCCCATGGCGATCAGCGAGCGCGAGTGCCTGGAGCTGATCGACGCCTCCGAGCAGGCCGATCGCACGCTGATGATCGCCTATTGCATGCGCTTCCACCCCCTGGTGGTGCGCCTGAAGGAGCTGCTGGACGCGCGGGCCTACGGCGACCTCTTTCAGCTTTCCATCTGGACCGAGCAGCTCACCCACTATCCCGAGGGCCATTGGGGGCTCAAGGCGGCCACGCTGGGCGGCGGGCAGCTCTTTAGCCACGGCTGCCACTATATCGACCTGCTGCTCTGGACCATGGGCCGTCCGGTGCGTGGCACGCACCTGGGCACCAGTACCGGCACGCCCTGGATGGAGCGCGAGGGGACCAGCAACGTCAGCATCGAGTTCGAGGGCGGGCGGCTGGGCTACCACTTTGGCACCTGGGGCGCGCGAGGCACCCGGCTGCGTTACTCCTTCCACGCCCATTGCACCGAGGGGATGCTGGAGGCCGCTATCTCGGAGGGCAAGCTCATCGCCCACGTGAAGGACCAGCAAGAGGTGTTGCTGGAGGCCGCGCCGGGCAAGCACGTGCAAAACGAGATGGCGCACTTTCTCGACTGCGTGCGCACCGGCCAGCGGCCGCTCACCGATGGCGAGGGCAGCTTGCAGGGGCTGCGCATCATCTGGCGGCTCTACGAGGCGGAGGAGGCCCGTCGCGTGGCCGACCTGCGCGGCCTTGGGTTGGATCAATTCTATCGGGACGCCGGCTGATCGCCGCAGCCCCTGTTTCGGCCCCAGTGCGAGGAGGAGATGATGGTTTCCGCCCAGTCCATGAAAGAGCGTGTGTCCGCCGAGGTGGATCGGCTCGCGCGCGAGCTGGTCAAGGCCAGCGACTATCTGGCCGCTCACCCCGAGATCGGCTATCAGGAATATGAATCCAGCGCCCTGTTGCGCAACACCCTGGATCGGCACGGCATCCGCAGCGAGGCCGGCACGGCGGGGATGCCCACCGCCTTCCGGGCCGAGCTGCCCGGGCAGAGCGCGCGCCCCCGCATCGCGCTCCTCGCTGAATACGACGCCCTGCCTGGGATCGGCCACGGCTGCGGCCACAACATCATCGCCACCTCCACCATCGGCGCGGCCATCGCCTTGCGCAGCGTCATGAAGGAGCTGCCCGGCTCGGTGGTGCTCTTGGGGACGCCCTGCGAAGAGTCCACCGCGGAGGGCGCCGGCGGCAAGATCCCCATGGTGAGCCAGGGGCTCTTTGACCAGGTGGACGCGGCCATCATGATGCACCCGGGGACGCTGAACATGGTCTCCACGGCGTCCTCCCTGGCGGCGCGGGGCTTTGATTTCGAGTTCTTTGGCCGGGCCGCCCACGCCGCGGCCAAGCCGCACGAGGGGATCAACGCCCTGGACGCGGTGATCCAAACTTATAACGGCGTGAACGCCCTGCGCCAGCACCTAAGACCGGACGTGCGCATCCACGGCATCATCACCAACGGCGGCGCGGCGGCCAACGTGGTCCCCGAATACGCCTCCTGCCGCTTCCGCGTGCGCTCCGAGTCGGTGAGCTACCTGGAGGAGGTCGTCCAGAAGGTGATCCATTGCGCCGAGGGCGCGGCGCTCATGGCGGGCGCCACCTTCAAATGGACGGAATACGCCAACCCCTACCACAACTATATCGCCAACGAGGCGCTGGCCCGGCTGGGGCGCGCGGCCTTGCGGGAAGCGGGCGTCAAGCTGGACGAGGTGCCCGAGGAGCGCGGCATGGGCTCCACCGACTTTGGCAACGTTAGCCACAAGACCCCCTGCGTGACGCTGCGCCTCTCCATCGGCGACCTCTCTCTGCGGTCGCATTCCGCCGAGTTCGCCGCGGCGACGCTGACGCCGCGCGGGCACCAGTCGATCATCGACGCCGCCAAGGCCATGGCGTTCATGGCAGTTGAACTGATCGCCAACCCTGCCCTGTTGCAGGAGGCCCACAAGGAATGGGAAGCGGCCATGGCGGCGCAAGCCTAGCAGGCCCAGCCCTGCCCAACCAAAAACGGCGGCCGCCCGTTGGGGTGGCCGCCGTTCGTTTTCCTGGCTAGATGTATTGGCCTCGCCAGAGGATGCGCCAGGCCCGCCGCGCCTTTTCCTTGCCGCTCACGTGGGCCCGCTCGCGAAAGACGTCGTAGCCGTTGCGCTCCACCACTTCCAGGATCGCGCCATAGATCTCCTTCATGGCATAGACCACGAACCTGGCGCTGCGGCTGCTGATCATCTTGATTCCCGCCACCGAGCCGGCGTAATACTGCCTGGCGCGCTCGATCTGGTAGATCAGCAGGGCCCTCAGTTGCTCGTCCAGCTCGGCCTGGATGATCTGCCGCTCCGAGACGCCATAGCGCGCCAGCTCGTCTTGGGGGATATAGATGCGGCCGCGCTCGGCGTCCTCCTTGATGTCCCGGATGATGTTGGTCAGTTGCATGGCGACGCCCAGCTCGACGGCGTGCTGGCCGGCCTGGGGGTCGCGCTGTCCAAAGATCTTGAGCATGATCAGGCCGATGACCCCGGCGACCTTGTAGCAATAGTCGTACAACTCGAGGAAAGTGGGATAGCGCGACTGGTCCAGATCCATGCGCATCCCCTCGAGCAGCAGGTCGAAATAGCTGCGGGGAATCTGGTAACGGATCACGGCATCGCGAAAGGCGAGTAGCAGGGGGGTGTTCAGCGCCGAGCCGTCGTAGGCGGCCTGGATGTTTCGTTCGACGTGCGCCAGCTCGTCCGCGCCGCCCACATGGTCGTTGTCATCCACGGCCTCGTCGCTGGCCCGGCAGATGGCATAGACGGCATAGGCAGCGCGCTTTTTCTGGCGAGGCAGGAAGTGAGAGGCAAAGTAGAACGTCTTGGCGTACTGTTTGGTGATCCTTTTGGCGACAGCGTAACCGCTCGCCAGGATTCTCGTGGGTATGGGCTGGTTCATGCTCCGGCACCCGGCAGCGACTGGCTTGGTCTCGGTCCCCGTGTCTGTCAATGGAAAGAGCCTCGCCGCCGCGAGGCTCTGGGTAAGTGGGCAAGATAGGGATCGAACCTACGACCTCCACGATGTCAACGTGGCACTCTAACCAACTGAGCTACTTGCCCGTGTTTCGCCCAGATTATACGCGGATTGGCCGGTTTGTGCAAATCGCGAGGGCGCCGCTCAGGCGAGCTGGCCTGTAGCAGGCTTGCTCGCGCTGTCGGTCCATGATAGAATGGGGCATGGACATGAACGCACCCATCGCCGAGCAGCTGCTCGCCTGGTATGACCGCAATGGAAGGGAGCTGCCCTGGCGGCAGACGCGGGACCCCTATGCCATCTGGGTCTCGGAGATCATGCTGCACCAGACGCAGGTGACCACCGCCAGGCCGTATTATGAGCGCTTTTTGCGGCGCTTTCCCACGCTCCCGGCGCTGGCCCAGGCGCCCCTCGACGACGTGCTGAAGGCCTGGGAGGGGCTGGGCTACTATGGGCGCGCCCGCAACCTCCATGCCGCCGCGCGCCGGATGGCGGCGGAACATGGCGGCCGCGTGCCCGACGACCTGGCCGCGCTGCGCGCCCTGCCCGGCATCGGCGAGTACACCGCCGGCGCGATCCTGAGCATCGCCTACGGCCAGGACCTGCCCGCGGTGGATGGCAACGCCCGCCGCGTGCTGAGCCGGCTCTTCGCCATCACTGCCGAGATCGGCGCCGCAGATACCCAGCGGACCCTGGCCAGGCTGGCGGCGGAGTCACTCCCCCGCGGCCGGGCCGGCGACTGGAACCAGGCCGTGATGGATCTGGGGGCGACGATCTGCGTGCCCAAGCGGCCGCGCTGCCTGGCCTGCCCGCTGGCCAGCGCCTGCGCCGCCTATCGGCTGGGCATCCAGGAGACGCTCCCCGCCGCCGCCCCGCGCCGGGCGACGCCCCATTACCAGGTCGCCGCGGGGGTGATCTGGCAGAGCCCGGCCAGGGAGCGCTTTCTTGTCGCGCAGCGGCGGCCGCAGGGGCTCTTGGGCGGGCTGTGGGAGTTCCCCGGCGGCAAGCAGGAGGACGGCGAGACGCTTCCTGAATGCCTGCGGCGCGAGATCGCCGAAGAGCTGGCGCTCGAGATCGCGGTGGGCGCGCTGCTGACCGTCGTGCAACACGCTTACACCCATTTTCGCATTACCATGCACACCTTTGACTGCCTGGCCGTCGGGGCCGAGCCGCAGAGCCTCCAAGTGGCGGACTGGCGCTGGATCACTCTATCGCAGGTGGGCGAATTCGCTTTTTCGGCGGCGGATCACAAGATCATAGCCGCTCTTCTCGAGCGGGCCGCGCCAGGCGCGCAGGACACTCGGGGCAAAGAGTTCGCACAAAGTCGCATAGGAGGCATCAATGGCTGATGATCTCCGCGCCAGGCTGCGGATCACGCCGGGGCGCCTCGCCGAGGTCAACCAGGTGTTGCTGGACCCCGATAACCGGCTGATCCAGGATTTTCTCGAGGTGGTGGCCCGGCATGGCACCCCGGAAGAGATCAACCGGAAGGCGGAACTGGCCCGGCAGTTGCCCGCCTTGTGGGCGCGCCTGGAGGCCCTGGGCTCGCCCTATCTGCGCGACCTGGAGTGGCTGCGCCAGGAGCGCGACCGCGGCGCGTTTATCCCCTTGCGCGAGTACCAGCGGCGCGTCCTTGGCCCCCGCGCGGAGGAGGTCGTTTTCGATCCCCGCTTCGCCGTGACCCTGGAGATCAGCGCCTGCCAGTATTTTCCCTGGCTCATCGCCGAGGCGCGGCAGGCTATTGCTAACGAGGAGCTGATGCCGGGGCGCTTTATCCGCGTGCGCAAGATGAAGGAGCAGGAGGGGGACCAGGGCGACCTGGCGGCCTTTGCCGCCGCCATGCAGATCGTGGGGGCCAGCTATGTGGAGACGCTGGACACCAAGGGCTCCGATGGCGCCAACATCCACCTGGGCGGCGCCGACACCCTCTGCGGCTATTTCGGCGGCGTGGGCCAGCCCAACGATTACGCGCTCAAGTGGCTGGACGAGTACCTCTACTACTATACCACCTATGGCATCGAGCAGGTGCTCAACGTCAACCCGGGCACGGTGCTGCTGGGCTATCTGCTCTTCAAGCTGGGGATCAACAACGCCTTCAAGATATCGGTCTTTATGGGCAACGATAACCCCTATTCGGTGCTGTGGACCTTGCTCACCGCCAAGCTTTTTGCCCGCCCCGATGGCACGACGCCGCTGGTCGGCTTTAATTTCGCCAACTCGGTGAACGCGGAGACCATCGGCCTCTGCGCCCAGTTGCGGCGCGACCTGGGCTTCGAGGAGCTGGTGCGCTTTGAGCACCACATTACTGAGACCTGGCGGCACATCGTCCGGCAGCCATATTGCCGCCGCGACGAGTTGCTGGCGCTGGCTCCCGAGATCCCCAACATCTCGGCCAAGCACGAGGGCGGCGATCCGGAGGATGAGCAACAGCGCGCCTATCCTTCCGATATCCTGGACTATTTCGTGCCCAAAAGCGAGCTGGAGGTCCGCGGCGCCATGCCCGCGCTGCTGCAGAGCTATCTGGACAAGCACGCGGCGCTGAACCGCACGGCTCGCGCGCTCACCGAACGCGGCCTCGCTATCATCCCGGCCGTTCATTTGCATGGATCGAGCTGATCCAACCTCATCACCGAAAAGGAGAAAACAACCGACATGTGCGCAGAAACCGCGAGGAAAAAGGTCTCCCTGGGCGACCTTTACCAAAAGATGTCAAAGGGCGAGATGATCTCTATGCTCACTTGCTACGACTATCCCACCGCCACCTTTATGGAGCAGGCGCAGGTGGATATCCTGCTGGTGGGCGATAGCCTGGGCATGACCGTGCTGGGGTACGATAGCACCCTGCCCGTGACCATGGAGATGATGATCCCCCACGCGCAGGCGGTGCGCCGCGGCAGCCCCAACGCCTGGCTCGTCGGCGATATGCCCTACATGACCTACCAGCCCTCCACCGAGAGCGCCATCCGCAACGCCGGGCGTTTCATGGCCGAGGCCGCCTGCGATTGCGTCAAGCTGGAGGGCGGGCTCGAGATGGTGGAGCGGGTGCAAGGCATCGTTCGCTCGGGCATCCCCGTGATGGGCCACCTGGGCTTGACGCCGCAGAGCGCCTCCGCGCTGGGCGGGTTCCGCGTGCAGGGGCGCAGCGCCGCCCAGGCCAAGCAGATCGTGGACGCCGCCAAGGCGCTGGAAGACGCCGGCGTCTTTGCCATCCTGCTCGAGATGGTCCCCAACCGCGTCTGCCAGCTCATCACCGAGCGCTCCGGCGTGCCCATCATCAGCCTGGGCTCCGGGCCCCACGCGCACGGCCAGCTCCTGATCTTCCATGACATGTTTGGCTTGTATCCCAAGTTCACGCCCAAGATGGCCAAGGTCTATGGCAACGCCGGCGAGGTGATCGTCAACGGATTGAAGGCCTACGTCGCCGACGTGACCAGCAAGCGCTTCCCGCAGCCGGAGAACTGGTTCAACATGAAGGACGAGCAGTTCGAGGAGCTGAAAAAACTGCTTTCTTGACCCAAACGCGGATTCGCGTAGCATAGGGCAACCCATCTTTTGAGGAGCTGACGTTGGCAGACAAGATAACCCCGCGGGCCGAGGACTATTCGGCCTGGTACCTGGATGTGATCCGCGAGGCCCAACTGGCCGAGAACTCGCCGGTGCGCGGCTGCATGGTCATCCGCCCCTACGGCTACCGGCTCTGGGAGGCGGTGCGCGACGGCCTGGACCGGCGCTTCAAGGCCACCGGCCACGAGAACGCCTATTTCCCGCTCTTTATCCCCATGAGCTTTATCCAAAAGGAAGCCGAGCACGTGGAGGGCTTTGCCCCCGAGCTGGCCGTGGTCACCATCGGCGGCGGCAAAGAGCTGGAGGAGCCTCTGGTGGTGCGGCCCACCTCGGAGACCATCATCGGCCACACCTATTCGCGCTGGATCCAGTCCTACCGCGACCTGCCGGTGCTGATCAACCAGTGGGCTAACGTGGTGCGCTGGGAGATTCGCACGCGGCCCTTCTTGCGGACCATGGAGTTCCTCTGGCAGGAGGGGCACACCGCCCACGCCACCGCCGAGGAGGCCGTCGAGGAAACGCTGCGCATGCTGGACGTCTATGCCGATTTCGCCATCAACGACGCGGCTATCCCGGTGATCAAGGGGCTCAAGAGCGAACGGGAAAAGTTTGCCGGCGCGGTGAATAGCTATGCCATCGAGGCGATGATGGGCAACGGCTGGGCGCTGCAGGCCGGGACCAGCCACTACCTGGGCGCGAATTTCGCCAAGGCCTTCGATATCAAGTTCCTGGACCCCAACAACGAGATGCAATACTGCCACACCACCAGTTGGGGCGTCAGCACGCGCATGGTGGGCGCGGTGATCATGGCCCACGGCGACGACCAGGGGCTGCGCCTGCCGCCGGTGATGGCCCCCATCCAGGTGGTCGTTGTGCCGATCTGGCGCACCGAGGACGAGCGCCCCGGCGTGCTCGAGCTGGCCAATCGCGTGACGGCCACGCTGGCGGGGGCGGGGCTTCGCGTCAAGCTCGATGACCGCGCGGACCAGACGCCTGGCTTCAAGTTCAATGACTGGGAGATGCGCGGCGTGCCCGCCCGGGTCGAGATCGGCCCGCGGGACGTGAAGCAGAATGCCGTGGTGCTGGCCCGCCGCGACCGCGTGGGCAAGGAGGGCAAGCTCTTTGGCGTGCCGGTGGATGGCGTGGTCGAGCGGGTGCAAGAGCTGCTGCGCGAGATCCAGGCCAACCTGCTGGCGCAGGCCACCGCCTATCGCGACGCCAATACCCACCGCGTCAGCTCCTATGACGAGTTCAAGCGGGTGCTGGACGAGCAGGGCGGTTTCCTGCGCGTGCACTGGGCGGGCACCAGCGAGGACGAGGCGCGCATCCAGGAGGAGACCAAGGCCACCTTGCGCTGCCTGCCGCTGGATGCGCCGGAGGGCGAGGGGGCCTGCTTCCTCACCGGCCAAAAGACGAGCCGGATCGCCATCTTTGCCCGGGCCTACTAGGGCTGGCGATGACCTGAGAAGAGCGGGGCGCCGCGCGGCGCCCCGTTTTTTCGCCCTTGCGCCGATCATGGTATAATGGACTGGGTTGGGATACGGATAAGCGGGCCGGCGGCCCTGGCTAGAGGCAGCGCCTCGGGGTGTGCGCCGCCCATATCGAGTGCAGTTGAGGAGAGGTAACGTGGCAAGTAATCGGTCGACTGTCCTAAAGAAGAGCTTTCTGACGGTGATGCAGTATGTGCTATGGGCGATCACGATCCTCTTGGGGCTGTGGTGCCTGCTGGTCGCTCGGGGAGCGATCAACGTTGCATATATCCTGACCTTCGCCAACCAGTGGGTGCTGCGGGCTGTGGACCGTTTTAGCCTGCTGATCATGGGGATTATCTGGCTCGTCGCGATCATTATCGTCGAGGACTATTTGGGCAAGGGCGTGGACCGGGGTGACCTGTACAAGCGCTTTCTCAAGATCGCCGGCGCTGAGGTGCTCTTCGGCGCGCTGATGCTGCTGGTCACCGCGACGGTGGGTTAAGAGACCCACCGCGCCAATGAAAGCCCTCCTGGTCTTCCCGCCGAGCTGGCATCCCATCATGCCGCACCTGGCGCTGCCGTCCCTGACGGCATACTTGCGCGCCAGCGGGGTCCAGGTGGCGCAGCGCGACCTCAACGTGGAGGTCTATGACGAGATCCTCTCGCGGCGGCATCTGGGCATCATCATGCGCCAGCTTCAGCGCGGGCCGCGCCGCGCCGGCGGCGAGATCCCCGAGGCCCTGCGCGAGCAGTTCGCCTGGGCGCTGGCCGAAGGCCCCGCCATCGCCGCCAAGGTGGACACCGCCAAAGAGGTCCTGCGGAGCCCCCGCTTTTACGAGGCGGAGGCCGGGCTGGACGCCTTTCTCACCGCGAACCAGGCGCTCGACCTGGCCTCGCTGCCCTACCACCCCTCCAGCCTGAGCTACACCGGCTTTGAGAGCGGTTACCCGGTGGATGCTTCGGCCGCCCTGTTGATGGCGGCCAAGGACCGCGAGTACAACCCCTTTTACGACATCCTCCAGCGCATCGCCGTCCCGCAGATCGTCCGCGCCCGGCCCGACCTGGTGGGCATCTCGCTCACCTCGGCGCAGCAGGTGGTGGCCGGGCTGACCCTGGCTCACCTGCTCCGCGAGGCGGGGCTCAAGGCGCATATCACCGTGGGCGGCAAGATGGTCACCTGCTGGCGCGACCTCTTGCCGCGCGTACCGCAGCTCTTCGCGTTGTTCGATAGCGCCATCGTCTATGCCGGCGAAAGGCCGCTCTTGCGGCTGATCGAGGCGCTGGATGCCAGGGAGAGCCTGTCCACGGTGCCCAACCTGATGTACCGCGTGGCGGGCGCCGTACAGGTCAACGAAGTGGCCCCGGCGCTGCCGGTGGCGGAGCTGCCGCCCCCCGATTTCGACGGCCTGCCCCTGGACAAGTACCTGGCCCCAGAGCGGGTGCTGCCGGTCTCGGCCTCGCGCGGCTGCTATTGGCACCGCTGCGCCTTTTGCAACGTGGGGCATGGCGAGTCGCGCCACTATGAGGAGAAACCGGCGGAGCGGGTCCGCGCCGAGATGCTCCAGGCGGTGGAGCGGTGGGGGAGCAAGCACCTCTTTTTCTGCGACGAGGCCGTCTCGCCGCGGATCTTTAAGCAGCTCTCCCGGCTGCTCATCGAGGATGGCGCCACGCTGAATTGGACCGCCGCCGCTCGGTTTGAGCGCAGCCTGGACGCCGCGACGTTGCAGCAGATGCGCCAGGCGGGCTGCCGCATGTTGATGTATGGCCTGGAATCGGGGGCCGCCCGGATGCTGGCGCGCATGAACAAGGGCACCTCGCTCGACGTGGCCCGGCGCGTGCTGCGCGACGGGGCCGCCGCGGGCATCTGGAACCACACCTTTGCCTTCTTTGGGTTCCCCGGCGAGACGCTGGAGGACGCTCAAGAGACCGTCGATTTCCTCTTTGGCGCGCGCCGCGACCTGCACTCGGTCTGCACCGGCACCTTCCTGTTGGAGCGGCATTCGGACGTGGAGGCCCGGCCGGGCGACTATGGCGTGACGCGCCTGCTCCGCCAGCGGGACCGCGACCTGACCTATTACTATGACTATCAGGTGGCCTCGGGCCTCACCGCCGAGCAAGCGGAGCAGATCGAGGGCTATTTCGTGGATTCGCTGCCCCAAAAGCAGCGGGCCCATATCTATTACCACGATATCTATCGATTCCTGTACGCCAGCCAGTTCGAGAGCGGCGCGCCGCTTCCGCTGCTGCTGCCGGAGGCGGGCGCCAGCTAGATCCCCAGACGATCAGAAAGCGAGGTTTGCGATGATGCAGGACCGGAGCTACTTTCGTCCGCCCGCCGGCGAGTTGGAGCAGGTGCTGGGCCAGCTCCAGCCCGGCCAGACCGCCCGCCTAGCGGCGCTCGTCCCCCTGATCCACAAGCTGCCGCCCCACTCCGAGGCGCCGCTCGGCGCCACTCCCCAGGACCTGCTGGCCTTTGTCCGCGCCAATCCCGCGCCATATTTGATCCCTGAAGAGCCGGGAGCGTGGGACCTGACCCCCACCGCCATCCGCGGCCTGTTGCTGCTGGCCGCGCTGGATGAGCCGGGGTGGGCCGCCCGCGAGCGGCGCGACCTGCTGGCTGCCATCTATGAGCACGCCGAGTACCTCTATTGCTTCAACGTGCATCGCGAGCCGCTGGTCAAGGCGCTGGGCGCGGCCTTTTTGACCCTGGCAGGGTTCTGCCTGCCCGCTTTTGCCGCCGCCGAACCCTGGCGGCTCGCGGGCATGTGCCGTTTGCTGAGCTATATCGAGCCGACGCCCAGCCGCCTGCAAGAGCCAGGCGTCCAGGCGGTGGCCAGTCTCCGACGGGGCGCCGCCGCCGAGGTCCGCGCCCTGCGCGATGAGCAACGCGGCCCCTTGCTGCGCGAGGCCATCGCGTTCGCCACCGAGCTCGCTCTGGAAAAGAACCTGCCGGTGTTGCCCGAGTGGGCCGAGTATTACACGCTCGAATGGGGCACCAACCTGCGCAACCGGTCGCTGGCGGGGCTGCCCACCACCGGGCTGCGCGCCGATGACGAGGGCTTTTGGCGGGCGCTGAACCTCGATCACCCGGGCCTGGAGGCGGTCAAGGCCGCGGCGGAACGGGGCGACTGGGTTGCCGCCAAGGCCGCCTACCTCGACCACGTGGGGCGGCTGACGGCCTTCGCCGAGCCGTTCCTGACGGGGCGCGACACCGCCGCGGACCTGGGCGAGGCGGACGACATCTGCCGCAACGTGCTGATCCTCCGCGCCCACATGTATGTGCGCCACGATTATGGTCCGCAGGTGGACTGGACCACCATCCTCTTTGACGATCTGGAGTCCAACGTCTCGATCAACGGCCATCTCCATTCCAAGGCGCTGGCCCTGGCCTACCGCCGCACCGGCGACGAGAAGTACATGCGCCACCTGGTGCGGCTGTGGCGCTCCTGGTACGACACTTCGCCCGTGCTCAACCGCTGGCAGCCGCTGACCCAGTGGCGCACGCTGGAGGTGGGCGCCCGCAGCGGGCAGCAGTGGCCCTACGTCCTGTTGACCTCTGCCCAGCACCCGATCTTTCGGGAGGGCATGCTCTGGGAGATGGCCAAGTCCTACCTGGAGCACGGGCGTTACCTGCAGGTCCACCAGGCCAGCGGGGCGAACAACTGGTTCCAGGTGGAGACCGGTGGCCTGGCGGCCACGGCGCTCCTTTTCCCCGAGTTCCGCGAGTCGGCGCGCTTTATGCAGTGCGCCCTGCGGCGGATGGAGTGGATCAACCGCGAGTGCTTTCTCCCCGACGGTTTTCAGTCCGAGTGTTCTACGGCCTATCACGGCTTTCCCGTGAACGGCATCGGCGTCGTCTATCACCTCGCCAGGCTGCTGGGCGTGACGCTGACGCCGACCTTCGAGCGCGATTACCAGCGGATGCTGGACATGTACGTCTATATGGCCAAGCCCGACCTGACGCTGCCCACGGTGAACGATTGCGGCCCGAGCATCCTTTCGGCGGCGCAGAACTCGCGGCTATCGGCGGCGCTCTTCCCGGAGCGAGAGGATTTTCGCTACATCAGCACCGCTCGCGCCGAGGGCCGGCCACCCGCCGAGACCTCCTTCGCCTTTCCCTACGCCGGCTACTATGTCATGCGCGAGAGCTGGGATCCTCAGGCCATGTACCTCCTCTTCGACGCCGGCTACTATGGCTCCAACCATCAGCACGAGGACAAGCTCAACCTGGTCTTCCACGCCGGGGGCCGCACGCTGATCAACGATCCCAGCATCTATCAGTACAAGCAGGACGAATGGGAGCCCTATTGGCGCTCCAGCCGGGGACATAGCAGCGTGATGATCGACGGCAAGGGGCAGAATCGCCGCCTGTTGCCGCGGCCCGAGCCCCGGCCCGACCCGGACACCACCTGGATCACCAGCGCGGGGTTCGATTACGCCGCCGGGTGGTTCAAGGAGGGCTACGCCCTGCGGCTGAGCGGCCTCTACCAGGGCGACCGGCGCGAGGCCGAGCTGGCCAGCGTGGACCAGTCGCTGCAGCACCGGCGCGCCATCCTGTTCATCAAGGGCGAATACGCCGTCCTCAGCGACTGGATCGTCGGCTCCGGGCCACACCAAGTGGAGCAGATTTTCCATCTGGCGCCGGTGGTCGAGTCGCCTTCGGAGGAGGGCGTGGGCCCGGGGAGCTACACCGTGGAGCGGGGCAACGTCGTGCGCACCACCGATGCGGGGCTTACCAACCTGGCGATCATCCCGGTGGCGGGGGAGCGCCTGGGCCTCCGCGTGGAGACCGGCCAGGAGAACCCGGTGGTGGGGTGGACGGCGCTCTACAAAAAGTGTCCCTCGCCCGACGTGACCTATTCCCTGGCGGCGCCGCTGCCCCTGGTCCTGACGGATCTCTTGCTGCCGCTGCGCCCTGGGGAGGGCCGCCTGCCCGTCGTGAGCCCGCTGGCGGTGCAAGCTGGGGATGCCGCGACGGTCGCGGCCTTCCAGGCCGAGCGCGACGGCGCCCGCGATTGGTGCATCCTCGCCCACGGCGGCTCGCAGGCCGTCCGCTGCGAGGACGTCGCCTTCGAAGGCGAGGCGTTGTGGCTGCGCCGCGATCCGTCCGGGCGGCTGCTCAGGGCGCTGGGGGCCAACCTCCGCGCGCTGCGCGTCGGCGGCCAGACGTTGGTGGATTCGCCCGAGCTCGTGCCCGCTTTCCATTGGTCCGCATAGCGCCCCCGGGGCGGAAGGAGGGAACCATGACTACGCTGTACCTGGAAAAGATCAGCAAATACGATCGCCCGCAAGAGCCGGTGCACGTGAGCGTGCCCTTCGCCCAGGGCAAGCTCCACGACGCTCGCCTGCTCTCCATCCGCGATGGCGAGCGCGCCCTGCCGGTGCAGACGCGGGTGCTGGCCCACTGGCCGGACGGCAGCATCAAGTGGCTCATCGCCCATTGCCAGCCGGACCTGCCCGGCAACCTGGACAAGACCCTGACCCTCGAGGTGGCCGACAAGCCGCAGCACCTGCCGCTGGCGCAGCGGATCACCGTGGCCGAGACGGCCGAGGGCTATCGGGTCAACACCGGGCGGCTGTCCTTCCTGGTCCCGCGGCAGGGCTTTGTGCCCCTGGCCGAGGTGTCCCTGGACGGCCAGCCGGTCTGGGGCGGCCAGCCCTTCCAGGGTTTCGCCCTGACCTACGACGGGCAGGTCGTGGACACCACCGATGGCCCGACCCAGCTCGAGCTGGAGGAGGTTGGGCCGCTGTGCGTGGTCATCACCGTCAAGGGCAAGCACCGCCGGGCCGATGGCCAGCGCTACCTCGATTTCCGCGGGCGGGTCACCGCCTATGCGGGCAAGCCCTACGTGGAGGTGGAGTACCAGTTCATCCACGCCGAGGCCGAGCCCGAGCTGAGCTTGCAGGCGATCACCTTCGAGGCGCGCCCGCTGGCCGCCGCGGCGCCGCACCTGGCGCTGGGCGAGGGCTACTACCGCACCGGCATCCAGGAGAGCGAGGGGCCGGCGCTGGACCGCACCATCGACGCCGAGACGGTGCTCTATCAGGCCAATGAGCACTATGTGGATAGCTTCTACGGGGACTTTTGGGCCGACTGGCGCGACGCCAACGCCGGGCTGATGCTCTCGATCTACCAGGCGCACCAGCATTTCCCCAAGGCGCTGCACGTCGGCGCGGAGGGCATCACCGCCTACCTCTACCCGCCGCAAGCCCCGGCGGCGCGGCTGCTGCAGGGCATGGCCAAGACCCACCGCCTGCAGCTCCACTTCCACGCGGCGGATGCGCCGTTGGAGGAGCTCAGCGCGCGCAGCCTGCAGTTCCAACTGCCCGATCAGCCCGCCTTGCCCGCCGAGTGGTACCGCGACAACAACCCCTGGGGGCTCGACTTTATCCCGGAGCGCGTGCCCGACCGGCTGCTGACCTTCCTCAGCATCCGCCACGACCAGCGGCCCGAGGCGCTGGGGATGTTCCACTTTGGCGACGCGCCCGACGCGGGCTATACGGAGCAGGGCCGCGGCCGCGGGCACACGGTTTGGGTGAACAACGAATACGACCGCCCGCACGCCTGCGCCCTTTTCTACGCCCTCACCGGCATGCGCCGCGTCCTGGATTCGGCGCTGGTCTGCGCGCGGCATTGGCTGGACGTGGACCTCTGCCACCATAGCCCCAATCCGCTGCACCAGGGCGGGCTGCGGATCCACACCGCCTACCACGTCACCGGCGGCGTGACCCCTTCCCACGAGTGGACGGAGGGCCTGCTGGACTATTACTACCTGACGGGGCGCAAGGAGGGCCTGGAGGGCGCCTACGCGGTGGCGGAGAACGTCATGCGGCACATGGCCGAGCCGCACATGCAAGAGCCGGGGATCGCCTCGGTGCGCGAGGGCGGTTGGGCGCTGCGCGCCATCGTCGCCATGGCCCTGGCCACCGGCGAGGAGCGCTTCAAGCGGGAGGCGCGCCGCCTGGTGGACCTCTTCCTGAGCTGGGATCAGCTCTATGGCGGCATGCTGGCCCCCTATACCAGCCACTCCATGCCCCGGGTGGTGTTCATGATCGCCCTGACCATGAACTCGCTGGCGCGTTACCTGCTGCTGGAGGACGACGAGCGGGTGAAAAAGCTGATCGCGCACGTGATGGACGATCTGATCGCCCATTGCACCCTGCCGGGCGGCATCTTTTACTACAAGGAACTGCCCTCGCTGCGCCGCGTCGCGCCCACCGTCCATTCTATCGAGTCGCTCACCCATGCTTACCGCTTCACCGGCGACCTGCGCTACTTAAAGATCGCCACGCGCCAGTTCTACGCCTTTGCCGAGCGGGCCGATAGCGGCCGCGGCGGCCCCAAGGTGGTGGACGATAGCGGCGCGGTGATCCGCGGCACTGGCGGCGGGCGCCCCTTTGCCGATTCGTACACGTCGCTGATCCTCTTTGCTGGGGAGGCGACCAAGGCGGGCCTGCTGGATTGGTACGAGTACCCGGCATAAATGCGGCAGCGTCTCGTTGGGGCGAGCCTTGTGTTCGCCCTCCGAGCCCGCGACAACAAGGAGGCCATTGCTACATGCGCATACTGTATCTGGACATCGACACTCTGCGCCCCGACCATCTGGGGTGCTATGGCTATCACCGCAACACCTCGCCCAACCTCGACCGCCTCGCCGCGGAAGGGGTGCGCTTCGAGAACTGCTACGTGCCCGATGCGCCCTGCCTGCCCTCGCGCGCCGCGCTCTTTAACGGGCGCTTTGGCATCCACACCGGCGTGGTGGGCCACGGCGGTACCGCCGCCGACCTGCGGCTGGAGGGGAGCCCTCGGCGCTTTGGCAACAGCGCCGACCTCTGGCCCTGGATCATGGCGCTGGCCAAGAACGACATCTATACCGTCTCGGTCAGCCCCTTCGCCGAGCGCCATGGCGCCTGGTGGTTCTACAACGGCTGGCGCGAGATGGTCAACCCGGGCAAGCGCGGCAGCGAGCGCGCCGACGAGATCGCGCCCTATGCCCTGGACTGGATCAAGCGCAACGCCAAGCGCGACAATTGGCTGCTGCACGTCAACCTGTGGGATCCGCACACGCCCTATCGCACGCCGGACGAGTACGGCAACCCCTTTGCCGGCGATCCCGCCCCCGCCTGGCTGACCGAGGAGATGCTGGCCGCGCACCGCGCCAGCTATGGGACGCACAGCGCCCGTGAGCCGCGCGAGATTCCGCCCTCCCCGCCCAAGTTCCCACGGGATGTGTACGAGATCGCCACCCTGGCCGACTTTCGCCACATGATCGATGGCTATGACGTGGGCATCCGCTACGCCGACGACCACGTGGGGCGCATCCTGAACGCGCTGGCGGTCGAGGGCGTGCTGGACGACACCATCATCATGATGAGCTCGGACCACGGCGAGAACCAGGGCGAGCTGAACGTCTATGGCGACCACCAGACGGCGGACCACATCACCTCGCGGGTTCCGTTGATCGTGCGCTGGCCGGGGCTTCCCGGCGCCCGCGTGGACCGCGCCTTCCATTACCAGATGGACATGGCGGCGACCATGCTCGATCTGCTGGGCATCCAGGTGCCCAAGCTGTGGGATGGGCGGAGCTTTGCCCCGGCGCTGCGAGCGGGGGAGGAGGCGGGACGGGAGTGCCTGGTGGTCAGCCAGTGCGCCTGGAGCTGCCAGCGCGCCGTGCGCTACGGGCCCTGGATCATGATTCGCACCTATCACGACGGCTACAAGGCCTTCCCGCCGGTCCTGCTCTTTAACCTGGAGCAGGACCCGCACGAGACGACCAACCTGGCGGAGGCGCGACCCGATATCGTCAACCAATGTCTGGGCCTGCTGGAAGGGTGGCATGGCGAGATGATGTCCGGCTCGCTGGACGACACCGACCCGCTTTGGACCGTGGTCCGGGAGGGCGGGCCGTTCCATACCCGCGGCTCGCTGGTGCGCTACGCCGATTGGCTGCGGCGATCGGGCCGGGCGCACCACGCCGAGACGCTGCTGGCGCAGCATCCTCAAGAGCTGTAGCGGCCGCGACGGGTCATGACAAAAACAGGGAGGCCCTTATGGGCCTCCCTGTTTCGTTACGGCGTCAACGCGCCGGGGCGCTAACGCATATACTTGTCATAATTGACAAGGTGCTCCTCGTAGGTCTCGGCAAAGACATGCGAGCCATCGCCTTTGGCCAGGAAAAAGAGATAGGGCGTGTCGGCGGGATAGAGCACGGCCTGGATGGAAGCGAGCCCGGGGTTGCAGATGGGGCCGGGCGTCAGGCCGGGGTAGAGGTAGGTGTTATAGGGCGAGTTCACCGTCTGCGCCTCTTCGATGAGCATCGGGTTCCACCAACGCCCCGTCTCGGCGCTAAAGCCCTTGGCGTACATGACCGTGGGGTCCGCTTGCAGGTACATCCCCCTGGCCAGCCGGTTAAGGTACACGCTGGCGATGATCGGGCGCTCCTCGTTCACCACCGCCTCGCGCTCCACGATGGAGGCCAGCGTCACCACCTCGTAGAGCGTCATGCGGCGCTCCGCGGCGCGCTGGCGCATCTCGGGGGTCACTTTCTGGTCAAAGGTGCGCAACATCAGCTCGATGAAGGCTTGCGTGCCGGTCTGCGGGTTGACCTGATAGGTGTCCGGAAAGAGGAACCCCTCCAACGAGGTTGGGCTTCCGGCAGGCCGGTCGCGCAGGAAATCATAGTCAAAGCCGCTGGAGGTCAGCGTGCCGGAGGCCAGGGCGAGGAACTGCCCCTCATCCACCAGCCCCTCGCGCGCCGAAAGCTGGGCGATCTGCTCGAGCCGCCAGCCTTCCGGAATGGTGATCTTGATGGCGTAGGCCAGCCCGTGCTGCAGCTCGGCGACGATCTCTTCCATGCTCATGTTGCGGCGCAGGGTATAGTCGCCCGCCTCGAGGCTGCTATCCACGCCGAGATAGCCGACCAGCAGGCGAAAGATCCGCTCATCGGCGATCAGGCCCTGGTTGCGCAGCCGCTGGGCGATGGTGGCGGGCGTCTCCCCTTCCTCGATGCGAAAGCTCACCGTCGAGGCGTCGTCGCTGATGGGTTGGCTGATCTTGTCCTGCTGCAATTGCAGGTAAAGCCCCACGCCGATATTCCGCAGCGTATCCAGCGACACGCCGACGCCATCATCTTGGGCCGGGGCGTTTTGGCGCAGCAGGTACCAGAGCCCGCCGCCCAAGATGCCCACGATCAGGATGATGACCAGCAGAATGGTCAAAACTCGAAACAACCCGCTCCAGAAATCGCGCACATTCCCTCCTCACACGCTCTGGCCAGGGGCCTCGCTGACCCGCCTGGATAGGAGATGGTCCAGGTAGCTTTGCAGGATCACCGCTGCCGCAGTGGCGTCCACCCGCGCGCCGCGGCCTGCCCGCCCGCCCGAGCGAGCGCCCCGCTGCGACAGGTTTTGTCGCCTGATATCCTCGGCTATCTCGGTGGTAAACCGCTCATCCCAAAAGGCCACTTCCGCCGACCAGCCTCGCCGCGCCAGCTCCTCGGCCAGCAGGTCGGCAAAGCGGTCCACGCGCCGGGCTTGCTCGCCCGCCTCGCCGCTCATGTGCAGCGGGTAGCCGAGGACGATGGTTCCCACCTCGTGGTGGATCACCAGGTCGGCGATCTGGGCGACTTGCACGGCCCAGCGCCGGCTCTGGATGACGACCAGGCTGCGCGCCAGCAGCCCCATCGGCTCGCTGAGGGCGACGCCGGTGCAATAGTCGCCCACGTCCAGCCCCAGGGTGCGCCTCAGGGTAGCTGAGGCGTCTCGATGGTGAGCGCTACTCGGTAAGGCATCCATGGCACACGTCCCAGCCATTCCGGCTTGACCTCCAGGCGGGGCGGCTGGCTATACTCCCACCGCTCCGAGAGGAAAGTGAGCGCCTCGCTTTCCGGCTTGCCCAGGATATTGTTCAGCACCTCGGCCTCGCTGATATTGGCCCAGGCCAGCCCCGAGGCGCGCATCATAAAGCGCGCGGCTAGCCCTTCCACCTGCAGCCCCTCGGGCGGATAGTAGGTGATGCTCTCCGGATACAGGACGTAACCTTCCGGCACCATGCTTTCCAGCATCCTCCGGGCCAGGGTGTTGGCGTCCTCGCCGCCCACCACGGCGGCTTGCGCCACCACCTTGAGGGTGAGGTTCAGCACGTCCGCCACGGCGCCGGCCGATTGATCGTACCGTTCCGAGGCGATGTCCACCTTGACCGTGTCGGCGGGGATGAACTCGTTCCCCTCGATGAGCGCTTGCAGCCGCGCCATGGCTTCCTGCTGGATCCGCTGCATCAGGGCGTTCTTGACGCGCGCCATGTCCTCCGAGGTGACCTCGCTCACCTGCTTGAGCCCGCCGCCCGAGGTCCCCTGGACGTTGATGACGTCCACTTGCAGGGCCAGCGCCCCCTCCACCACGTTGATCGTGGACGCGCGGACGTTGCCATTGGGCCCGGCCTCGGCGGCGATGATGGGAACCGATCGGTAAGCCGTCCGCCGGCCTTCCAGCTCGGTATCGGCGACAGTATAGAACTGGACGGGAGTGCCCGCCGTGGAGCGAACGATGGTCCCCTTGGGCACCTTCACCGGCTGGTCGGTCTTGTTGGAAAAGACCACCGAGCCCTCGGCATGGGCATCGGCGATGTCGCGCTTGCCGGTGGCAGGGGTGCTGCCCGAGGTTTCCATCTCGACGTTCAGCACCCGCGCGGGAACCTGGCCGGTCTCATAGTCGATGGCTTGCAGATCGGGCACCGCCGTGATCTCGATGCGGGCTTCCACCGGCTCGGTGGCCGGCGAGAGGGTCACGGTCGCTTCCGGGACCACCATCAGGACAAAGCCCCCCGCCATGGCGGTGAGCACGCCCAGCACGACGAGCATGGTGATGGCTCGCGAGACCGCGCTGGGCTGCTTGGCCAGGCGGACCTGCGCCGAGGACCGGCGCGTCGTCTCGGCTGGCGGGGCTTTTTGCTCGCGAGGCGGGCGCTTGCTGCGCTTCTTCAGGTGCAGGTGATGCCCCTTGGCTACGCTGGACGTCACGGACAGTCCCACTTCCTTGGCCAAGGTGCGAATCTCGGGGTCCCGGACGACCAAGACGAGGTTGATGGCCTTGTCCTGCGCCTTGCGCTTCACCAGGTTGAGATAGACCTTGTTGCGCAGGTCGGCCAGGCCATTGGGCACCACCAATTGGATCTCGCTGACCTGGGCGTGATCCAGTTTCTCGCGGATGCTCGCGATATTGTCTTTATAGTCCAGCTCGATGATCTGCTCCAACGGTTGCTCCTCGGCCTGTGATGCCGCCGGTCACCTGACCGCCGGCCGTCCATTGCTCTATCTCGCGCCGCGCTCAACGCGCGTGCAGGGAGATCCGCCGCAGCGCCGCGTTCAGCGGGTCAATGGCCTTTTCCAAATAGCCTGCGTGATGCGCCAGGGCCACCAAGGGCAGGTCGGCCGGCTCCTGGCCGATCAGCCCGGTCCTGTCGCTGACGCCGGGGACGTTTTGCACGGTCCCGCTCGCCACGGTGGGGGCGCGGTCCACCGGCCAGGTCCCCGCCCAAGCGTGCAACATCTCCTCTAGCCCTGGCCAGGCGCGGGCCATCTGCCAGTACCACAGCCGCGCAGGCTGGGCGGGGAGCGCCGCGTCGCCTTGGGGCAAAAGCTGGGCAAAGGGCGCCTGCAGCGCGCTCACCCACTGCCGCTCCGCGTACCCCATGCCGCTCTCGACCCGGACGGCGTCGGGCTCTTCCAGCTCGCCCGCGCAATAGGCCTGGCAGAGGTCGTCGGCGCGGAAGCGGGGCACGCCCAGGCTCACCCCCAGGTCGCGCAACAGATCCTGGCTGCCATGGCTGCAGCTCTCAATCGCCGCCACCGTTCCCCGTCGCAGCCAAAAAAGCGTGCTCTCGCGCGTGTCCAGCACGCAGCCCACCATGTCCGAAATGGCGGCGTCCTGCTCGCTCATCGCCGAAGCCAGGGCCCAGGGCATGGCGACCAGCCGGGCCGATAGCTCCAAATAGGTGACCAGCCAATGCAGCTCTTCCATCACGGTCTGGTCCACGAACAGGGCCACGGCCGCGGCGCCCAACCGAGCGCCGCGAAAGCGCCAGGGCGAGGTGACCACGTGGTCGTCCACGGCCACCTCGGCCAGCCGCACGTCCCACAGCGCCAGCGACTGGGCGCTGGCGCGCCGCTTCTCCGTCGCCGGGGCGGTCAGGGCGGCGGCCTCTTTCTCGGTGGCCTGGTGCAGCTCTTGCAGCAGGCGGTTGATCTCGCGCTGGCCGATCTCTTTGTTGGGTTCTGGCCGCGCCATCTGCACGGCGGCGGTCACGCTGCGCGTGTGCCCGCCCGAGATGCTGAGCAGCGCCTCGTCGGGGACGATGGACTGGCCGATCACGTGCGCTGTCATGTCCTCGGCGCGTTGCAGGGCATCCTCGCAGACCGGTGCCAGGGAGGAGGCCATGATCTCGGGGCCGATATCGATGCGCGGCTCTTTGGCCGTGCCGATGATCAGCACGCTATCGGGCCGCACCTCCACGATGGCGGCGCGCACCCACTCCTCGCCGATGTGCAGCAGCGAGCGATAGGTAATGCCCTCTGCCGTTGGCGCGGCATGCCGCCGCAGCCACCTCTTGGCTCTAGGCATGGCTGACCTCGTTGTCGTTCGCCATTACGCTTGTCGCCAGGCGGTCCGAGCCACCACCTGGGGGATCAGGGCCAGGGCATCCGGGATCTTGGCCGCATCGCGGCCTCCCGCCTGCGCCATGTTGGGGCGGCCGCCCCCGCCGCCGCCGACCACCTGGCCCACCTCGCGCACCGCCTTGACCGCGTCAAAGCCGCGGGCGACCAGGTCCGCGGTGGCGGTGATCACCAGCGCGGGCTTGCCTTCGATGGCCGCCGCCAGGGCGATGACCGCCGACCCGAGCCGGTCGCGGAAAAGGTCGGCCATCTCGCGCAGCGCGTTGATGTCCGCCGCCTCCACCTGGAGCGCCAGCACGCGGACGCCGCCGACCTCTTGCGTTTGCCCCAAGAGCTGGTCCACGTCCCGTTGCGCCAGCTCGCGGCGCAGGTTTTCGATCTCGTGTTGTTGCTCGCGCAGTTGCGCCAGCAGCCCCTCCGCCTTTTGCAGCAGCCCCCCGGCCTTGGTCTCCAGGGTGGCGGCCACCTGGGCGATGAGCTGCGCTTGCTGCCGGACGTGCTCCTCGGCGCCGCGGCCAGTCAGGGCCTCGATGCGCCGCAGGCCGGAGCCGATGCTGGCCTCGGAGAGGAGCACAAAGAGGCCGATCTGCCCGGTGGCGCGCAGGTGCGTGCCGCCGCACAGCTCGCTGGTATAGTCGGCAATGTTCACCTGGCGGACGATATCGCCGTATTTCTCGCCAAAGAGGGCGGTGGTGCCCGCGGCGATGGCCTCGCGATAGCTGATGACCCGCGAGACCAGCGGGAGGTCCTCCCGGATGTGGTCGTTCACCAGCGCCTCGACGCGCGCCAATTCCTCCGGCGTCATGGCGGCGAGGTGCGTAAAGTCGAAGCGCAGGCGGTCGGGCGCCACCAGCGAGCCGGACTGCCGGGCGTGGTCGCCGAGCACCTGGCGCAGGGCGCGGTGCAGCAGGTGGGTGGCCGTGTGGTTGCGGGCGATATCCAGCCGGCGCTCCACGTCCACCTGCGCCTCCACGGCATCGCCCACCGCGACCTGGCCCTCCAGCACCTGCCCATAGTGGGCGGTCAGCTCGGCCACCGGGCGGCGTGTGTCCTCGATGCGGATGCGCCCCGTCGGCGAGATGATCAGGCCGGTATCGCCCACCTGGCCGCCGCTCTCGGCGTAAAAGGGGCTGCGGTTGAGCACGACCTGCACCTTTTGCCCCGACGTCGCCTCGCTGACGCTTTGGCCGTCGCAGACCAGCGCCAGCACCTCGGCGGCGGCGTCGGTTTGGTCGTAGCCCAGGAATTCGGTGGCGGGCAGCGCCAACTGCCGGTAAAGCTCCGACTCTTCGTTAAAGACGAAATGCTGGGAGGCCCGGGCGCGGGCGCGCTGTTCGTCCATGGCCTGCCGGAAGCCGGCCTCGTCCACGGTGAGCCCCTGCTCCTTGGCCACGTCCTTGGTCAGGTCCAGGGGGAACCCATAGGTATCGTAGAGCTTGAACGCCTCGCTGCCGGGGACGACGGTCTGCCGCTCGGCCTGCAGCCGCTGGGCCAGCCCCTCGAAAAGGCTGAGCCCGGTATCCAGCGTCTGGAGGAAGCGGTCCTCCTCCTGGGCCACGGCCTCGAGGATGAACTCGCGCCGCTGGCGCAGCTCCTGATAGTGGGCGCCCATGTTCTGGATCACCACGTCCACGATCTGGGGCATGAACACGTCCCGGAAGCCCATGATGCGCCCGTAGCGCGCCGCGCGGCGCAGGATCAGGCGCAGCACATAATTGCGCCCCATGTTGCCGGGGAGCACGCCATCGGCGATGAGGAAGGCGATGGCGCGGCTGTGGTCGGCGATGACGCGATAGCCCACCCACTTGTCCCGGCGCGCCGCGTCGCTATCGCCCAAGAGCTCTTGCACCCGCTGCATCATGGGCATAAAGAGGTCGGTGTCATAGTTGCTATCGCGCTGCTGGAGGATGGCCGCCATGCGCTCAAAGCCCATGCCGGTATCCACGCTGGGCTTGGGCAGCGGCTCCAGGCTCTGGTCCGGCAAGCGGTTGAACTGCATGAACACCAGATTCCAGAACTCCCACCAGCGCTCGCAGTCGTGCACGCTCCCCGTCACCGGGTTGCACTCCGGGAGGCCGCAGGTGCAGTATTGCTTGCCGCGGTCATAAAAGATCTCGGAATTGGGGCCGCAGGGGCCGGTGTCGCCCATCTCCCAAAAGTTGTGCTTGGCGCCCAGCCGCCCGATCTGCGCGTCGGGCAGCCCGGCCACCTCGCGCCAGAGCGCGGCGGCCTGGTCATCGTCGGTATAGACGGTGGCAAAGAGTCGCTCCGGCTCCAGGCCCAATTGCTCCGTGATCAGCGTCCAGGCAAAAGAGATGGCGTCGCGCTTGAAATAGTCGCCGAACGAGAAATTGCCCAGCATCTCGAAGAAGGTATGGTGCCGCGGCGAGGGACCGACGTTCTCCAGGTCGTTGTGCTTGCCGGCGACGCGCATGCACTTTTGGGCGGTGGTGGCGCGGGTGTAGGCGCGCTTCTCGGTGCCCAAAAAGACGTCCTTGAACTGCACCATGCCGGCATTGGCGAAGAGCAGGGTGGGATCGTTGCCGGGGATCAGCGACGAGCTGGGCACGATGGTGTGGCCCTGGCCTTCAAAGAACCGGAGAAAGGTGGAGCGGATCTCTGCGCTGCTTTTCATAAGTACAACTCCCGGGAGAATGGGTGAAAAGACATGAGGGAACGCATGCTATTCGGTCGAGCCAGCCTCTTGGGTCGGGGAGGCCGTTTCCGCCTCCTGGAGGTTCACGCGCCTGCTGCGGATCGCTTCGGCGTCGATGACGCAGCGCTGCAACGATTTGCGCGAGGGGATCTCGTACATGGCCTCCAAGAGCGTCTCCTCGATGATGCCGCGCAGCGCCCGGGCGCCGGTCTTGAGCTTGAGCGCCTCCCTGGCGACCTCGGCGAGCGCCTCCGGCGTGAACACTAGCTCAACCTTGTCCAGCGCAAAAAGCTTCTGATACTGCTTGAACAGGGCGTTCTTGGGCTCGGTCAGGATGCGGACGAGCATCTCTTCGTCCAACGAGTCCACGCAGGCCATGACGGGTAGCCGCCCCACCAGCTCGGGGATCAGGCCGTATTTGATGAGGTCGTCGGGGATCACCTGGTGCAACAGGTTTTCGAGGGGAAGATCCTCTTGGGCGCGCTCCTGGTCGCTGCGGAAGCCGACCCGGCGCCTTTCGCCCACGCGCTTGTCGATGATCTCCTCGAGGCCATCGAAGGCGCCGCCGCAGATAAAGAGGATGTTGCTGGTGTCGATCTCGATATATTGCTGGAAGGGGTTCTTGGGACCGCCCTTGCGGGGCACCTTGGCGACGGTGCTCTCCAGCATCTTGAGCAGGCCCTGTTGCACGCCCTCGCCGGAGACGTCCCGGTTGGCGGAGGGCACGTCGCCGCCTTTGCGGGCGATCTTGTCGATCTCGTCGATATAGATGATGCCTTTTTCCGCGCGCGCCACGTCATAGTTGGCGGCTTGCAGCAGGCTCACCAGCAGGCTTTCCACATCCTCGCCCACATAGCCCGCCTCGGTGAGCACGGTGGCATCGCCGATGGCAAAGGGCACATCGAGGATCTGCGCCAGGGTGCGGGCCAGCAGCGTCTTGCCGCAGCCCGTCGGCCCGATCAGCAGGATGTTGCTCTTTTGCAGCTCGACGCCTTCCAGGAGCGAGCCAGCCATGGTCCGCTTGTAGTGGTTATAGACGGCCACGGAGAGGATCTTTTTGGCGCGATCCTGGCCCACCACATAGTGATCGAGTTGTTCATAGATGGTCTTGGGCAGAGGGATCCGCTCCAGAAAGGCCTGCTCCAGCGGCGCCGCCGAGATGTCCTTCTCCAGGATCTCTTTGCAGAGGTCCACGCACTCGTCGCAGATGGAAACGCTCCCTGGCCCTGCGATGATGCGGCTCACTTCCAGCTCTGAGCGATGACAGAAGGAGCAGTAGCGGTATCGCCTCCGCCCGTCGACCATCTTTTATTCCTTTGGCTCTGCCGGGGCTGGCGTGACCTTGTCCTGCGGCCCGGCCAGGATCTCGTCCACGATCCCGTAGGCCACCGCGCTCTGCGCGTCCATATAGTGGTCGCGGTCAAAGTCCAGCCGGATCTGCTCCGGCGTCTGGCCGGTGTGGCGCGCCATCATGTCGATGATCTTGCGCTGCATGCGCAGCAACTCATTGGCCTGGATCTCGACGTCGGGCGCGTAGCCTTGCACGCCGCCGCCCGCCGGGTGCATGTGGATGGTGGCGTTTGGCAGCGCATAGCGGTGGCCCTTGGTCCCCGCCGTCAAGAGCACGGTGCCCATGCTAGCCGTCGCGCCCACGGCGATGGTGGAGACGGGGGCGTGGATGAGCTGCATGGTGTCATAGATGGCCAGCCCGGCATAGATGACGCCGCCGGGGCAGTTGATATAGAGCGAGATCTCTTTCTTGGGGTCTTCGCGGTCCAGGTAGAGGAGCTGGGCCACGATCAGGTTGGCGACATTCGAGTCGATGGCCGTGCCCAAGAAAACGATCCGCTCCTTCAGGAGCAGCGAATAGATGTCATAAGCCCTCTCCATCCTGCCGGAGGACTCGATGACCATGGGGATCAACGCGCTCGGATAGCTCATCGGTGCAATGCCTTTCATGGGCCAGGCTGCGCCCCAAGCTGGGGCACAGCCTGGCGCCTGTCACTACGCTGCTGCCGCGTCCTCGGCGGCCTCGACCTCGGCCGGCGGCTGATCCGCGGCGGCTTCGGCCCAAGGCTGTCCCGTGGCCATGGCGATGAGCCACTTGACCGTCTGGGTGGTCAGGAGGCGGCGCTCGATGCCCTGCCGGGAAACCTCGTTATCGATGTAGGGCCGCAGCATCTGGGCCTGGGCGCCATAGGGCTCGAGCATCTTGACGATCTCGGCCTCCACGGCCCCCGCCTCGACTTTGATCCCTTCCTTCTTGGCGATCTCGGCCAGCACGATGTTCTCGCGCAGGTGCTGTTCCGCCGAAGGCCGGACCTCGTCGCGCAGCTCGTCCTCGGTCTTTTTCTGCGTGTTCAGGTAGGATTCCCAGGAAAAGCCCTGGCTCTGGATGCGCTGCTTGAACTCGCGCAGGTGGCGCTCGACTTCGTCATCGACGGCGACCTGCGGATACTCCATCGTCGCATCCTCCAGGATGGCCGCCAGGATCTCGGTGGCCAGCGCCTCGTCGGCGTCTTCCTGCTTGGAGGTGTACAGCTTTTCGCGGATGCCGTCGCGCAGCGCGGCCAGGTTCTCATAGCTGCCGACGGTGTTGGCGAACTCGTCGGTGACCTGGGGCAACTCCTTCTCCCGGACGCTCTGCACGGTCAGATGGTACGAGACCGTCTTGCCGGCGAGCTTGGAGTTGAAATGATCCTCCGGATAGGACTGCTCATAGTCCACCGACTGGCCCGGCTCGACGCCGACCACGTGGTCGAACAGCCCCTCGGGGAACATGGTGGGGATCGCTTCGGTGCGGCGCCCAGCTTGGGAAAGGACCTCTTCCTCGCCGACGCGGCCCACCAGGTCGATGGTCACCTGGTCGCCCTCTTGCACGGCGCGCTCGACCGCCGACCACTCGGCGTGCTGCTCGCGCAGCTCTTCGATGGTCTTGTCGATCTCGGCCTCGTCGAAGGGGACCTCCGCCTTGTCCTTCTTGATGCTATGATAATCGCCCAGCGTCACCACGGGCTCCACGGGGACGACCGCCTTGAGGACCAATGGCTCCATGGTGGCCATGTCCAGATTGCCTTGCGAGTAGGGCTCCAGCTTGGCCTCGTCCAGCGCTTCCTTATAGACCTCGGGGCCTAACGCCTCGATGGTCCGGCCATAGACCACCTCTTTGCCAAAGTAGGCCTCGATGACACTGTAAGGGGCCTTGCCCGGGCGGAAGCCGGGGATCGGGGCGCGACGGGTCATGGTGCGCGCGGTGCTCTGCAGGGCTTTCTTGGTGCGTTCCTCGTCCACCTCGATGGTGAGCGTGTACTCGCACGGTCCAGTTTTTTCGCTTGTGACTTTCAAGGCAGTATCTCCTTTCCTTCGATAACGAACTCATTATAGCACGGATTTCCACAAATCTAAAGAAATCGCATGCTGACGAGCGCTTACATAGAGAACGCTGGTTCCGGGGAACCAGCGTCTCGACAGGACATGGAGGAGCGGGAGACGGGATTTGAACCCGCGACTTTCTCCTTGGCAAGGAGATGCTCTACCCCTGAGCCACTCCCGCTCGATGAGTGCGTGCGTGGGCTATGCGCCACGCACCGTGCCTAGTGGGGAAGAAGAGACTCGAACTCTCACGGATTGTCTCCACGTGATCCTAAGTCACGCTCGTCTGCCAATTCCGACACTTCCCCAGAGGTCAGTTTCCACATTATAGCCATTTCGGGCCAAATGTCAAAGCACGCGGGGCGCCTTTCGGCGCGGCGGACGGCGTTTGACAACCGTTTCCGATCATAGTATACTGGACTTACCACGAAGCAACATGAGCTGGCAAGGGGGCGAGTTGCGCAGAGCTTCTGTCATATGGCAATCGTCAAGAGGGCATCGGACGCCCCGTCCTGATGTCCTCTTGTTGTTTTTCGCCCAGGCGCCAGCCGTGGGATCCCGGAACCAGCACGCCTATCACTGAATTGGAGGTCAGCATGGATTCGAGCATGATCGGCAAGATTCAGAAGGCCAAGCAATATGCGGCGGAACCAGAGCGGATCAACTTTGAGAGCTTCAAGGTGACCCTTCGCGGCGAACATGACACGCACGTGATTAGCTACGATCACGACACCGGATGGCAATGTGACTGCCACTACTTCTCTGTGCGGGGCCTGTGCAGCCATACCATGGCCCTGGAGCGGTTGCTGGGCGTGATGGTGGAGCGCGCCCAGGCCAAGCAGGCCGAGGAAGCCTGAGCCTGACCGGATAGCTGTACCCGACGGCGAGATCGAACCGCGCCTGGCCTGGAGACGGGCCGGGCGCTGGGTTGAGCCTGGAGCAGGAGGCGAGCCCTTGAAGAATTGGAAGCTCTGGGTGGGCGTCATCATTAGCCTCGTCTTTCTATACCTGGGCATGCGGGGCCTCAAGCTCGATCAGGTGTGGGACGACGTGCGCCAGGCCAACTATGTCTGGCTGATCCCCGCCGTGCTGGTCTATTTCGTCGCCGTCTGGGGCCGCACCTGGCGGTGGCATTATCTCTTGCGGCCGATCAAGGCGATCCCGATCCGCCGGCTTTTTCCCATCCTCGTCATCGGCTACATGGGCAACAACGTCTACCCCGCCCGCGCCGGCGAGCTGATCCGCTCCTACATCCTCCGCAAGCGCGAGGACGTTAGCATCAGCGCCACGCTGGCCACCATCATCGTGGAGCGGATTTTCGATGGCGTGGTGATGCTGCTGTTCGTCTTTGTCTCGCTCCCCTTCACCCCCATGCCCGATTGGCTCCAGCGCGTGGTGATCATCGGCGGGCTGGCCTTTGGCGGCGCGCTGGCCGTCTTTTTCGTCCTGGCCCTCTCTCCGGACCTGGCGCAGCGGGTCTATGGCTGGCTGATCGATCATCTCCTGCCGCAGCGCGTCCGCGAGCCGGTGCGCGGTTTCGCCGATCGCTTCATGGAGGGTCTCTACGCGCTGCGCAGCGGGCGCGATGTGGCCATGATTTTCCTGATCTCGCCCCTGATCTGGCTGGTGGAGACGGTGGTCTATTGGCTGGTGATGCAAGGCTTTGGCTTTAGCGTGCCGTTTTATGTGCTCATGCTCATGAGCGGCGTGGTGAACCTGGCCACCACCATCCCCTCTTCCCCCGGCTATGTGGGCACCTTTGACGCGCTGGGCATCAAGGTGCTGGAGGGGTTCCGCGTCCCGGGGACGCTGGCCGCGGGCTATACGTTGGTGCTGCATGCCACCCTGTGGCTGCCCATTACGCTGGTGGGCGCCTATTTCATGTGGCGGGAGAGCATTGGCTGGGGCGAGTTCGCCGCGGCCAAAGAGGCCAAGGAGGAGGCCGCTTCCGGCTAGCGGCTGGCGCCAGGCCGAGACCCATTCCTTGAGGGATGATTCGCTATGCCATTGAGCACCGGGATCGACATCATCGAGATCCCCCGGATCGAGCGCGCGCTGGGGCGGTGGGGCCAGCGCTTCCTGGAGCGCGTCTACACCCCTGCCGAGGCGGCTTATTGTCGCGGACGGGTGCCCGAGCTGGCGGCGCGCTTTGCCGCCAAAGAGGCCATCTCCAAGGCGCTGGGCACCGGCCTCGCCGGCATCTCCTGGAACGAGATGGAGATCCTGCCGGACCGCCGGGGCAAGCCGCTGGTCTTTTTACACGGGCGCGCCCGCGAGCGCGCCGAGCTGCTGGGCCTGGGCGGCGACGGTCACATAGCTTCTATCTTTCATGACAGACCGGACCTGTTCACTACAGGTCGTCTGTTCGAGGTGGTCACCAGACCCGATAAGAAGCAAAAGAGAATTACAGCTACAGGGAGGCTGATAAACAATTCATTAAAAGTTTACTTCATTGTTGTCGGTAAGGAGAAAGCAACAGTTGTATCACAGGTTATCGAAGGCAAGAGCGGCTCAGAACTCTATCCGGCAACCCGGATAATGCCTGCCT
>ENA-UOUL01000480-UOUL01000480.1-bioreactor-metagenome-genome-assembly--contig:-NODE-480-length-67925-cov-9.178119_pt1 | contig 67925 bp, 47 predicted proteins | sample MGYA00249838_ERZ747220 | MGnify/ENA primary metagenome ERZ747220 (study PRJEB28778, sample SAMN05720191) | bioreactor metagenome | isolation source: Anaerobic biogas reactor | place: USA:Washington... | reverse complement strand
CTACCTCCGCGATGCGCTCCTTCGAATCACCACCGAACCCGACGTCGACCCGCGCCAACTCCTCCCCGACCGCTGGAGCGCCGCCCTGAAATCCTGACACCCGTTCCCTGCGCGCCGTCAACCACCTGTGCTTCACCGGACGCTTACGGACATCCAACCATAAGAGGGATGCACAGTAGTCCCCCTACGAACACCACCGTCGCATTGCCAAAGAGTTTCATAGCAAGGCCCTCGCACTTATCTTGCCCCGTTGAAATCTGAGTGAATTTATTTTAGTGGAAGTAAATAGAAATGTAAATACCTTACCATGGCAGCCAACTCATATGCATCGATGTCGGCAATCTGTTCCTACTTCCGCCTGCGTTTTCTAAAACCTCTCAATATCCTCATCCCCCTCCGGCCTCAAATGCGCGTAGATTTGAGTGGTCCGCAGCGTCGAATGTCCCAAGAATTGACTGATTTTCCACAGGCTCACCCCGGCCATGGCCAGCTGGCTCGCGAATGTGTGTCTCAGGACATGGGGGGTCAGGCCCTCTGTCTCCACGGCCGCGGTCACGGCATCAAACGTCTTGCGGATTTCAAACCGGTATCGGTTCTTCGCCCATGCCTTTTCGGGGGCGACCAGGTAGCCCTGGCCGTCCGCAGGCGGGCCGTACTGGCCCAGAATCTCGCGAAGCCGGGAATGCAACGGGAGCGTGCGGTTCCCCGTCTTGGGCGTCCACCCATGACCCTCGACAACGTGGATCAGCCCCTTGTCGAGGTCATACCATTCCCACCGGGCGTTGATCGCCTCATCTTTCCTCATGCCAGCGTAGAGGCACTGCGCAAAAAAGAGATGGGCATTCCGGCTGTGCAGCTCGGCCGTTGCCAGCACCGTATCGATCTGCTCTTTGGTGAGCCAGGCCGGCCGCCGCTGCGGTTCCGGCAGCATTTCGACATTGGCAAACGGGTTCGGGCCTGTATACCATTTCTGGCGCTGGGCCCGGTAGACTACAGATCTCAATGCTCCCAGGGCCTCATTCACAGTCCGCGGCCCGACCGCTCTATTAAGAGGTTCGGCGCCCTCCAAATACTTCCGTTTGAAGGTCTCGACGTGGTCCGGTTGTACCCGGGCCACCGTCTCGATGCCTGTGAGAAGTGGAAACCGATCCAGGGCTCGCTCCCGGCTCTCGATGGTCTGGGGGCGCCGTTGCGAGGCCGCCCATTCCAGATACCGGGCCTTCAGGGCCGCGAACGTGATGTCCTTCTTGGGCGCGGCCACTGGTTGTGTGCGGAGCCGACTCTCGATTTCGGCCAGCTCCGTCTCGGCCTAGCGGCGGTTCCGGGTCTGCAGGCTCCGGTAATGCCACTTGCCGGCCTGGCGGAATTTGACGTAGTAGACGCTGTTCTTGCGCTTGTAAATTGACGCCATGGCCCCCCCCCGAAAACAAAACCGCGACCAAAAGTGTTGACACCTGTGTTGACACCTGCCGGGTCGCGCATGGCAGCGAGCCCCAAAAGCCCGCTTTTATTGGCAAAAACTGGTGGGCGGTACAAGACTCGAACTTGTGACCCCCTGCGTGTAAAGCATGATTTTCCCCATTGCTAATACACCGGAGTCTAGTGCTACCAATGACTTACATTCCGTCAAGGAATGACGTTAAGCCATTTTACCCCCATTTTTGGGGGTATTGGGGGTAATTACCCCCGGGGCACACTTGACGCCCAGGGCGCGTAGGGCGGCGCGGGCGGCCTTGTCGCGGCCCTCGACAGAGGCGGCGGCCTCGGTAACCGGCGGGGGCGGTGCGGCGCTCGGGGTGGGCGGCGGGGCGGGGGTGTCCAGGGCGGCCCGAACGGCGCTCGCGGTAACGTGGTATTCCCACGCGCGGCCCTCGCTTTTCAGGGGTATTGCGGCAAGCACGCCCTGACGGCGCATGACATGTAGGCGCTGCACACTCGCGCCCAGCATTTCGGCGGCTTCCTGCAAGGTGTAAAGTTTGACTCCGAAGGCCTCTCTCATAACGTCCGTTTCTCTCCCACGAGACGCAAACCCGGCGCGCTTGCTCAAGGCGCGCACTCACGCGGCCCACGCGCGCGGTGGCGCTCGGGGTGGGGTGCTACCCCTCGGGCTATGCCGTTCGGGGCTTGTGGGGCATTCTGGCGCGTGTGGTGTCATGGTGCGCCCCCGGCGGCCTTGCGCAAACGCCAATCAAGCACGGACAGGGGGTTTCCGAAGGCCTCGGGGCGGGCGGCAATTTCGCGCGCAAGTTCGGCCCCCACGGCGAAGAAGGCCTCGGGGTGCGTTCGGCGTAGAATGTTGGAAAGGCGCTCTACGCTTTTGCCGTCCACACTGCTCACGAAAAAGGGCGCGGCGCGCTTTGCCAGTTCGCGCGTGTCTGTCACGCCCTCGACAGAGGCACGAAAACGAACGTCTACACCCTGACGGGGTTTCGCGGCGGCGGCGGTAGCGGCGGCTTGCTTGCCCCACTCGCTCATGAGGGCTTCTGCCCTCGCGGCCTTCTCTTGGTAGGCGCTGTCGGTGTCCAGGAACGCGCCTATTCTGTCGAGCACTTCGCAAACGGCGGCGTTCTTGCAGTACTTACTTGTCGGTTCGAACGGCATTGAAGAAACTCCTACCACCACCCCCCCCATTGCGTTTGCCCCGTGCGTGTCCAGGGGCGGGGGGTAAGAGGGGGGTGGGGGGTTTATTAGTTTTCTCTTTGTATTGAAGGTGCGCCTTTTCTGCACAAACGTTTGTGCCTTTTGTGCACAAACCTCGGGCGGGGGTGGACGGCGCGCTCGGGGTGCGCCATAGTTCGGCCTCTGCCCAGCGGTACTTGCCCCAGCGGCGGGAAACGCACTCGATAAACGCGGCGGCTTCAAGCTCGCGGCGGGCTTTGTCAAAGGCCCGGCGGGAACACTGGCGCGGGTAACCGGCATGACAAAAGGGAACGCTATTAACCTTGCGTGTGCCGTTGCGGGTGGCGCGACACCAAACTCGAATGAATCCCACTAGAAGGGCAAACGCGTTGCCACTCAGGCGGCGGGCGGCGGGGCTGTCTATGACTTCATGAGGCACACGCGTATATTGCCGTGGCGCGGCGAAGGTGCTATGCTGTGTTTCGGGTAGCGCACCAATGCTACAACCTTCCAGCCCTCGCGCCCGGCCCGGCGCGGGGGCTTCTTCTTTTGGTGGCATAGCCTACGCTTGCCCCTCGCGGCGGCCTTCAAGCCACAAGAGAACCCGGCTTTCGTCCAGGAGAAGGCGGCGGCCCAGGCGCACGCACGCGCGCTCAAGGCCATTCTCCCGGCGGTTCGCAAGTAACGCGCGAAGGCCCCCAGGGCGCGCCCACGAATGGCGGGCGCAAAACTCGCTCACGCTCTCAAGTCTAGGTATTTCCTTTTCCATGTGTCTACCTTTCTCGCGCTATGTCGCGCGCTCATGTGCCATTTAGCAATATGACGCGCGAAATTGTCCAAGCACGAAAGTCACAGGGTAGGCAAGGCATTCACGGGCAAGGGCTTACGGTGGGGCAAGCTGCGGCCCTCTTGCTCGGGCGCGTGAGTCACGGGGGCGCAAGGCATTCATAGGCAAGGGCTTACGGTGGGCGCTTGCTCCGTTCGGCCCCGTGCGTGAGGTTATCAAAGGGCGCGCAAGGCATTCTTATGAATGGACTTACAGCGGCGCGCCTGCGTTTGCCATAGTGCGCGCGCTCGCGCAAGTTCTACGGGGAAACTCGAAAAACAATACCCCCATACTCTAACCCTCGGGCACGCACGGAAAGCCCTTGCCCACTAGGACGGTGGGTTCGCACAGGTATTTAACCCCCTCCCCCCAGGCACGCCCAGGCGCGCGCCTCTCGTTTGCCATTTTGACAACGCAACCGGCAAAATTTGCCTAGTGAAACATGCTAGAGGACGAGATTCCCCCGTCGCGGTGTTCCAGGTGCCCGGAAGTACCTTTTGCTAGCACTGTAGTACAGTACATTTTTGTACACCGGCAATTTTTGCCTACCCGTGAGCGCGTAATCCCACAAGCCCGCGGCGTAGTCGTCGCGCACGGCCGTACCGTCAGTTGCCCAGGGAGGTGTCATGCGCAGAATGAAGTCTCCTTGGCACACTTACGGCACACTCTCGGGAAAAAGGCGGGCGCTCGGGGGCGGGTTTACCCTTGCTCGCGCGCAATTTCTATCACGCGCGCCCGGTTCGTTTGCGCGTAAATTTCAGTCGTTTGCGCGTGAGAATGGCCCAGGAGCACTTGCGCGGCGTCAAGCCCGTAGCGCTCACGCACGCGCGTAGCGGCAAGCTTGCGCAATTGGTTAGGTGTCCAAACCTCGACACCGGCGCGCTTGCACAGGCGGCAAACGGCCTTGCGGTAACTGTGCGTGTCATAACTGTCCCCCAGGGTGCGCGCGGTTTTGCGCTTGCCCGGCCTCTGCCCCTCGCGGCGGTGGGTAGACTTTGCGGCGGCGCGTTGCGCGACGGCTTCCCCAGGTGCGAATAGGTAGGCGGCCTCGGGGCGCAACATGAAGGGCTTTAGAACGGCTTGCGCTTGCGGCCCGAAGCAAAGCACACGGGGCGGCGCGCCTTCAATGTGCGCCGTCTTATGTTGCGTTAGCGTTGCCGTCCAAACGTCCCCGGCGGTGTCAATGTCCCCCCGGCGCAAGGCGCACACTTCCCCAGGGCGCGCGCCCGTTAAGACTTGCACTTGAATCATGGCGGCAATGGTACGCGGGGCATTCGCAAGCACGGCATTCACGGCGGCCTCGGGCGCGGGCAGAATGGCCCGGCCTTCTGGCGCGGTACACCGGCCCCGCTTCAAGCTCTCGACAAGGCCCAGGGCGGCGGGGACTTCAGGCGGTACAAGGCCTTCCCCGGCGGCCCAGCGGAAGGCGCGTACAACGTGGCGGGTGTAGCGGTTTATCGTACCCCTCGACAGAGGCGCGCCCCGGCGGTTTATCCAAGTCGCGCGCAAGGCCTTCAGGCCCAGCGGCGCAAATTGGGCGGCGGGGGTGGGCCCGTATAAGTCAACCAACAGGGCAATGGCGCGCTTTATGTTTTCACTTTCGGCGCTGCCCTCGCGGTAATAGCGCGCGACGTGCGCGGCGTACATTGCTGCAAGCTCGCTCACGAGTAGCGGCGCTTTGCTCGGGGTGGGGGCGCTTAGTACGCCCTCGCTTGCTATGAGTTCGGCGGCCCAGCGGCGGTATTTTTGCTCCGTTTCCGGCGCGCCCCACGGCCCGAAGTATAGGTGCTTCCCCTGAAATTTGACGCGGCCCTGCCCACTCGCTTTGTGAAGGTGCAGACTCGGAATTTCAATCTTCATGGTGTGCCCCTCCAAGGCCCAGCGGGGGTACAATACCCCCAAAGGGCCTTTTTTGCAAGAGGCAATTTTAGTCAATGGAAAATGCGGGAAGGCCTATAAACATTGGGTGAAAAAGGTGGTGGGCGGTGAGGGACTTGAACCCCCGGCCCCCTGCGTGTAAAGCAGGTGCTCTAACCAACTGAGCTAACCGCCCGCAGCGAAGGGGGAGTATAGCATTCGGGCAAAGTGCGGGGCAAACGATGTAGCAGCCCCGAATCGGTAACGTGAGAAAGCCTTCGCAAGGCCGGTGCCCGTGGAAACGGCAGTGTATGGAGATCTGCGGTTGCACACACCTCCGGCGCGCCAACGCCGCGAACGAGTCTTAGACAGGATTCACAGGATTGACAGGATGATCCGTTTGCAGGCGAACGCGGGGGCCGTGTCTGCATCGGGCACGCCCGCGGCGCGATACAACCCGGCAATCGCAGGGGCCGTGCCTGCATCACGCCCAGACCCCGAGCGCCTTCGGCGCTTCGGAGGAGATACCATCGGTCTCGGGCTCGCGATCGGGCTCGCGATCGGGATCGGGACTTGGGCTCGGGGTCACGTCTCCGGCAAGCTGGCGCGCCTTCGGCACTCCGGATTGCAGAATGGTTTTCTGTCTTGCCACATGGGTGAATCGACAACAGCTCCAGCGCCCCGACATCCAAGCGTCTGAGCAATCTGCCCTCGCGTCAGCCAGGTATTGGGGGCAGCGCAGCCTGCCGAGTCATGGCGTTCTCTCGCCGGAGTCTGGAATTGGGAACCGCTTCTCTTGCCTGGGCCGGATTGCGGTCAACGGCCGTGCCGCGGGGGAAACCTTCGCCTGAGTCTGCATGCGGCCGCGAGCGTCAAGCCCACTGCGCCAAGGGGAACCAGAACTGCCAACGTCACATTCCGTTTCCGGTCGTACCAGTGCTGTTCGGGCCTGGGCTGATACAGGACCACGTCCGTAAATTTCCTGGGAAACCACCGCAATTCGTCGGCTTGGCGAGCGATGAGCAGATTTGGATTGCGGCGCACCAAGGCTTTGTAGAATTGATCCGCCGCTTTCGGGTCTACGTTCTTCAGATAGACACCGCCCAGGTACAGGGCGTGGGCCGTCAGGACATCGTTGTCTGGTAACAGCTCAGCCGCTTGTCGCATCATGTCTGCCGCGACCCACACGAAGTGGTTCATGCGCGGGTAAGGCTCCAGGCTCTCCTCAAGGCGTCGCGGGAGATCCGCGGGAAAGTCGGGCGGACTGAACCTGTCCCTGGCGGTCGCATCAGGAATAAGTTCCGGGCAGAAGAGGTCGGGTCCGTATTCGCGGATGAGACGGCCCAACTCGAAAAGATGCCCGGCGCGCTCCCGTGGTGGCAAGGTGCTGTCGTTTGCGCCATCGGCGCGGGCTCTGGCCCGTGCGGCGACTTCGGGAATGGACTCGCTGGATTGCTGCCAGAATCGGCGTGCATTCTGGTCAGGATAATACGGAAGCGCCTTGTCCCACATGCCCATCCGCGCCCAGCGCCGTGCGAGCGTGTGGCGCAGGGCTGCTATGCTGCAATCTGGGGGGCAGTGGTCGTATGGATCGGGGTCATCCTCGGTCAACACCGGATTCCCGGCCTCCGTCTCGACAAATTCCTGCAATTCCTCGGGCGTCATCACTCGCTCGGCGAGGAAGAGCGCATCGTGCCAATTTCCTCTGTCCCCGTCGACCCGGAGAAACTCCAACAAAGCCTCATGGTAGTCGGCTTGCTTGAAAAGGGCATAGCCCAGCTCTTCGCGCACCACGCCGCGAGCCTCGACCCAGGACAAGCTGCCGTCGTCCAGAAGAGGCGCGCGCACTTTCCATGCGTCACCAAGGGGGAACGTATCGGCCAACTCCTGCAGGAGGGCCGTACCCTCGTCAACTCTGCCCTTGCGCAAGAGCAGCTTGGCGTCCACCCACCGGGCAAACGGGGTCTTGGGCTCGCAGTGTACAAGCCATTCCTCTGCGCAGGCCATATCCCCGTTCTGGTAGGCAAACCAGGCCATGCGGTCCGCGCCGGGCACCACGCCATCCCATGTCGTGCTCTGCAACGCGTCCAGCCATTTCCGGGCCTTATCTTTCTCGCGCGTGTGTGCAACCAGCCAGGCAGTGACGATGCGCCTCGACAGTTCGTCCTGTACCAGCGCGGGATCGACGGGCTTCTCGTCAAGAGCCCGGCTGCAGACGACTCGAAGCGACAAGGCGGCGCCAGTGCCGATGCCGGCATAGCGGTGTATCGCATCCACGTACGCGCCTGATTTCATTTCCGCCTGGGCTTGCCAGCCCACGCTGGCCTCGGCAAGGCCAAGGGTGTCAGCGAATCCCTCGGCCGCCAGGGCGCGCGTCTTCTCGAAAAAGGGAATTGCCCTGGCCGGGTCTTTCCGCAGCCATGTTTTGCCCAGCATGAATGCGGCCCAGGTGCTGCGGTGGGCGCGTTGTTCAACGGGGAGTTCAAGAACGGAGGCAAAATGCGCCGCCGCGGCGTCCCAATCCTGATTGAAATAGGCGGCCGCGCCGCGGAGGTAGCGTTTAAACTCTTCCGGCACGGAAGCCAGTCTTTCTTCGTATGGCGCCAGGTCAAAGGGTTCTGGCGCTGTCTCGCGTTCGAAGGAATAGTAATACGGCTGCAGCGAGTGCAGCCAGCGGAAGACGAGTTTGCAAAGGGCGCTGCGAACCGTCTCGTAGTCGTCGATCATCTCCCTGGCCTTTGGATCATCACGCACAGCCTCTGCGAACTCACGGAGGTCCGTATCGCAGGTGAGTGCGAATAATTCGACCCTTGAGTTCCGCACGTCGCGGACCAATTCGGCCGGGTCGGAAGCACCGAGGATGCTCTGGCACTCGATGTCAAATATGGTGTTAGGCATTGCAAGGGCGTCCCGTCCGCCATAGGTCAGGTAGCTCAGAGGACCAATACCGCATGCGAGAACCTTCTCCGAACACAAGGCCACCAGGACAGCGAGCAGAAACCGCCGGTGTCTCATTTCAGAACCTCCACCGCCCTGGCGCGAAGGACCGGGACGGTTTCCCCGTCTGCAGGGTCCAATCGGAACCATGCGGCCATACACTCCTCCCCGGGGAGCGGGGCCCTGCCGATAAGCTCTCCCGCATCGCCCGAAACGGGGCTGAAACCGAATCCTGCCAGAGCGTCGTGTGCCACCAGGCTGCCGTTGATCCAATCCACGCGGATGTGAATGGGTTCCCCAGGAGAAATGTCGCCCTCGTTCTTGACCCAGACCTCGTGAAGATGAGGGCTGGGGCTCCGCACTCCAGTCCGCACGTCCAATTTGTACATTTGCCCTTGCATGACTTTTTCAAGCACCGGCCAAGACCAGTTAAGCCGGTCGCCCTGGACGGGCAGGCGAAACCAGGCGAAGCCGAGGAGGTGGGCGGGCGGCTCGGACCGGAGGGCGCACACCAGGGACGCGATTTCAACAGGATCCGCCATGATTTCGCGCGTAGTGCAGCCCACGCGGGCCTCCTGGCTGTCTTCGGCCACCAATCCAAGAAACTCACCTCCCGGGGCGAAGTTTAATCGGTACCCGTACGTCGGAAGTGCCAGCAGGAAGGGAAATCCGAGCGCCACAGCGTGCTGCAGCCATCCGGGAACGCGGGCGGTGTCACAGAGTTTGATGGGGTCGTCGATGTGCCCCGGGGTCTCGATCGAATGGACTTGGAGAACATAGTGGTCAACTTCCGCCAGCGCCCCTGGTACATCCGGCTGGTTGAGCCAGGAAGGAAGCGCCGTCAGGGAGACGGACACATTTGGAAGGTCTTCCCGAAACATCCGCAATAACGACGCATACTCTGCGAGGTCCTCAGCGGCGCAGTCGTAATCCAGTTGAACGCCGGACGCCTGAATACCGAAACGAGCCATCTCATGCAATAACGTGCGGGCAACGTCCGCCAACAGAACGGCTGATGAGTTCCGTTGCTCCGCACGTCGGATTTCCGGCAGTTCGTGAATACGAAGCACCACCCACACCGGCTTCGTCGTTGCCGCAAGTGCGCCCCAGTAGACGTCGGGCATCCGGTAGCGCGGCTCGCCTTTGTCGAAGGTGATTTCCGCACCCAAGACCATGAAGGCAGTGGTTGCACGCGATGCCTTCTGTATCCCCGTGACCACCTCAGGAGACCATTTGTGCTGCCAAACGTAGACCGCGTGCGTCGGAGGGTCGCGCCTGGTCAAGGGTTTCGCGCTGTGACGTTCACGCGGGTTGATCAACACCATCCCCGCCCCGATGCCCACAAGACCTAGAAGCACCCCGGCTTGGACCCACATTGAGGATTTCACACGCATAGCGACATTGTAGAGTCCATAAGAATGGAACTCCAGTAACGACAGTCAGGAATCCGAGCGCACATTTGCCCACATCGCGACAGACAGGGCTGCTACTCCCCCCCTCATCATGAGCGTTTTTCAGGGTTACAGCAGGCCCTTGCCGCACCAATATCGAGCGTCAGGAGCCTGGCGCATGCAGCACCGTCCGGGAAACAGAGGGCACTCTCTTCACAGAGGCGAGGAAAGCAGTTCCGCAGCAAGTCTGTTCAGCCTTTGCATCTCCTCCGTCCGCTGTGTCCACTGAGTCTGCCCCGGCGGGCCGGAGGGGGAGGAAGCGCCGCCGGGCACGGGCGAGCAGCCTGCGTGCCTTACGCCTCGCGTGCGCGGGTGTATTCGCCGGTGGTGACGTCGGATGGATAGGCCTCGAGCCCCATTTCGCTCTTGTCGAGTCCCATGTATTCTTCGTCGGGGGAGACGCGCATGCCGAGGACGGCCCTGGTGACGAACCAGAGCGCGGCGGAGAGCGCGACGGTGAACGCGCCTACAACGGCGACGCCAAGGACCTGCACGCCGAGTTGCCTGAATCCGCCGCCGTGGAAGAGGCCGGTCACGCCGTCCTGGACGGCGGGGTTGGCGAAGAGTCCGACGGCGAGGGTGCCCCAGATACCGTTGACGAGGTGGACGGAGGTCGCGCCGACGGGGTCGTCGATGTGGAGTTTGTCGAAGGTGATGACGGCTTCGACGACGAGGGCGCCGGCGATGAGGCCGATGAATACGCTGTCGGTGATGCTGACGACGGCGCAGGAGGCGGTGATGGCCACGAGGCCGGCGAGGGAGCCGTTGACGATCATGCTGAGGTCGGGGGTGCCGAGGCGGAGCCAGGCGTAGGCGGTGGCGGCGGCGACGCCGGCGGCGGCGGCCATGGCGGTGGTGACGGCGATGCGCGCGATGTCGGTGTTGGCGGCCATGGTGCTGCCGGGGTTGAACCCGAACCATCCGAGCCAGAGGATGAGTCCGCCGAGGGTGGCGAGGGCCATGCTGTGGCCGGGGATGGCGTTGATGCTGCCGTCTTTGCCGTATTTGCCGATGCGGGGGCCCAGGAAGAGAATGCCGAGCAATGCGGCCCATCCGCCGACGCTGTGTACGACGGTGGAGCCGGCAAAATCGTGGAATCCGAGGTTGGCGAGCCAGCCGCCGCCCCAGATCCAGTGGCCGGTCACGGGATACATGACGGCGACGAGCAGCGCGGCAAAGAGGATGTAGGCCTGGAATTTGATGCGTTCGGCGACGGCGCCGGAGACGATGGTGGCGGCGGTGGCGGCGAACACCAGTTGGAAGAAGAATTTGGCTTCGAGGGGCACGCCGGTCCAGGCGAGGGAGGAGAACACGCCCTGGTAGCCGGTGCTGTCCGTGAGGGGACTGTTATCGGGGCCGGCGAGGAAGAAACCGTTGAGACCGATGAATGCGGACCCGTCGCCGAACATGAGGGCGAACCCGGTCGCCCAGAACATGAGCGAGGCGATGGCCACGACGATGAAGTTCTTGGTGAGGATGTTGACCGCGTTTTTTGAGCGGCAGAATCCGGATTCCACGAGCGCGAACCCGGCGTTCATGAAGAAGACCAGGAATCCCGCGGTCATGACCCACATCGTGTCGAGAAGGACCTGGGTCTGGTCGAGTGGCGCGACAGCATCTTCGGCCGCCGCGGCGTGGGCGGCACCCGATGCGATGGCCAGGGCGCCCGCGGCCGCCGCGATGGCCCGGGCGGGCCGTGTGTGTTGACGGTTCTGTTTCATGGTTGTTTTCTCCTTCGTAACCGTGCCCGGGGCCGGGGCCGGGCGGGTGTCGTTTCCGTTCAGATTCCGGCGGGGGGCGGCGTCCGGTGTCATTCGATGGCGAGATTGCCCGATTCGCCGGTACGGATGCGGATGGCGTCATCGACGATGGACACGAAGAGCTTGCCGTCGCCGATCCGCCCCGTGGAAGCGGCTTTGACGATGGCGTTCACCACGCCTTCGAGCTTGTCGTCGGGGATGACGATTTCGAGTTTGACCTTGGGGAGAAACTCGACCACGTATTCGGCCCCGCGATAGAGCTCCTTATGCCCTTTCTGCCGTCCGAATCCCTTGACCTCGGTGACGGTGATGCCCTGGATGCCGACGGCGGACAGGGCCTCCTTCACCTCTTCGAGTTTGAAGGGTTTGATAATCGCTTCTACCTTTTTCACCGTGGTTCCTTCCCTGTGGGGTGTCCGGGGCGGCGCCCCGTGGTTATCCGCCGGTCCTGGCCGTTGCCGGGCCGGAGCGGACGCGACGTGCGGTCCCTCGACCGGAGCGGATGAGCAATGTCCGTGCCAGCAGGACCGTGCCGGGGCGCCGGAGGACGGGAAACGCCCTGTTTGCAGGCCTATAGCCGCTTTTGCGCGTGGGGGGCGGAGAGGTCGTGAGGCGGGCAGGGTTTCCCGTGCGTAGGGTTCGGGCCGGTCAAAGCCTACACAAATGTAGGAACGCGGGCGGCTGGTGACCGCGCGGTGGGGCGGGACCGGGCCGTGCATGCTGCAGTCAGCAACAGCCGAAACGGGGCAGGATACTGCCCGTGCTGAAACAGAGCCGTTCATTATGGGCATCTATGAAATTAGTTCTTGACATGTATGACTACGATTCGTATACTGACGATGCATGAAGGGCAGATGCCGTGGGGGATCCGACGGGCCATCGTGCATGCAATGAGCGGCAAGGGATTATTGATGACGGCGAATAGTAGTCAAAATATTTCTCAAAAGACACTTTCTATGCTGTTTGCGTCATCAGCACGGGCGATCGTACTTCGCCTGTTCATGGTTGATCCGTACCGGGCGTATTACCAGCGGCAGATTGAAAAGTCGACGGGGCTGGCGATCCGGGCGGTTCAGCGGGAGCTGGAGCGGTTGTCGGGTCTGGGGTTGCTGTTCAAGCGCGTGGAAGGGAACCGCACATATTACCAGGTGGACGTGGATTTTCCGCTGTTTCCCGAATTGCAGGGACTCGTCTTGAAGGCGGGGGACGATTTCGACCGGTTGCGGGCGTTTGCCGCGATGGAACGCGGCGTTGTCGTGGCGCTGCTGGACGAGTCAAACACGCGGGCGCTGTTTGTGACGTCGGGCGCGGGGCGGCTGAGCCGCGGCGTGCCGGGTCCGTACAGTGTTGAAGTAATGACGTCGGATCGATTTATGGAACTGTTGGCGGCGTCGCCGGAGAAGCTGGCGCCGTTTTTGTCGACGGGCGTCGATCTTCTTGGGCGACGGGATGAACTGATCTGGCGGCGTATCGAATCGGCCGGATACAACGTGAGCAAGGGGAGAGGTGTCGCATAGCATGGTATACAGACACGAAATCCGTCAATTGTGTGAGACGTGGTGGGAAAAGCTGGCCCATTCGCCGCAGGCCGAGCAGGTCCGCTATGCGGAGGAGTTTCTGCGGTTACTGGAATGGGACCGCGCCGAGCGGATCCGTCCTGCGGGCGTGCTGGACACCACGTCGGGGTCGTACCTGCTGCGCGCCGAGGGCCGGCCGTCGGTGATGGTGCATTTTCAGACGCCGGGTTCCCTGGAGCCGCCGAGCGCGCTGGCGGACCGTGGCCTGGATTTCTGCGATGCGACGCGCGTGCTGGTGTCGGTCACGAAGGGGCATCGCGTGAAGTACGCGGTGATCTCCGACCTGTTCCGTTCTTATCTCTATGATACGTATACCGAAGAGCTGCTGTTGAGCGCGGACACGCCGGCGGAATTCGCTCGGGAGATGGAGGAGACGCTGCGGCGCACGGAGGTCGCGGCCGGCTCGCTCGAGGACCTGCGGCGGCCGCCGCGCAGCAACGTGGCCCGCCAGCTCCGGGAATGGTGCCAGCGCTGGCAGCAGGTTCTGGTGGCTCAGGGGCACGTTCGGGAAGAGGCCGCGGAGCTTGCGCTGGACCGGATCATCGTGCTGCGTTTTCTGACGGGGCACAACGTGCTTCGCCGTCATGGCCATGCGATGCGCCGCCGGCTCAACGAGATCGTGGCCCGGGCCTGCCTGGCGAACGGGGACGGGTGCGGCCGCGACCTGGTTCGCCTGTTTCACGATCTGTGGGTGGATCTGCGCGCGGACATTTTCGCGCCGGAACCTTCCCTGGAGAAGGCGCTGGAACGCGCGTCAATCACGGTGCCGTTGTTGCAGGAGCTCCGCCTGCTTGCCCGTGCTAAGTTCACCATTCCGGTGATCCTCGAAAAGTTCAATTTCGGGGACGCGTCGGAGAAGGCGCGGGTGCGCATGGTGCCCGAGGAAGACGAGGACCGTCTGGCGTACCTCTACAAACAGACCAGCGCGACGATCGAGGACGCCCGGATCACCGTGGACATCGAAGACGAAGGATACCGCGCGATCTTCTGGTGGCTGGACCGCCTGGTGGCGTTGTATGACCGCCTGGGCCAGGAGTACGAATGCCAGTCGAGCCACGAGCAGGCGGGCAGCGACATCGACCTGTTTACGTGGTCGGAGATCGACGCCGCGAAACCGGTCATCGTGTCCGACCCGTACCGCCATGCCGTGGAGCACGGGATCGTGCTGATGTACGGCAGCCCGAGGCAGTACCGTACGGCGCGGTTGCTGTTGTACCTTCACCTGATCCACGCGCACTCGCTGCGGCGTCTCAAGTTTGACCGTTTCCCCGACATCGAGGCCGCGTTACAGAAACGGCCCGCGATGACCGACGCCGACCGGCGCCGCCTGTTCAGCCCGGTCCAGAATGATGAATGGGGCGTGGGCTGACGCCTTCACGGGCTCGGCGCGATTCCCAATCCGGGCGGGCCGCCGCGGCGGTGTTTCGTCGCGTTCATTGATGTCTGTGGCGCCTCCCCCTACAATGGCTGCATGAGCAGCCCATACAAGGGGGAGTTGACTGATGAAACACATGATTGCGGCGGCGGCGATGATGGCGATGGTGTTTTCGGCCTGCGCCCAGGAGAACCTCGCGGTGCTCGAGGCCAGGCCGGGCCAGCCGGCCCCCGGCGAGATGCTGTACACCAGCCTGCAGCGCGACGTTGACGCGGCCCTGGACCGGCGCCAGGACCGGTACGGGCAGCTCAAGACCGCGGACGACGTGGCGGCCTGTCAGCAGGAGCTCAAGGCGTTCTTCATCGAACAGCTCGGCGGATTTCCCGAGCGCACGCCCCTGAACGCCCGCACCGTGGCGACGCTTGACCGCGATGGCTACCGCATTGAGAAGGTCATGTTCGAGAGCCGTCCGGGATTTCATGTGACGGGGCTGCTCCACCTTCCCGTGACGCCGGGGCCGCATCCGGCGGTGCTGGTGCCCTGCGGTCACAGCGCCAACGGCAAGGCGTCGGAGGCGTACCAGACGGGCTCGATCCTGATGGCGAGAAACGGCGTTGCGGCGTTTTGTTTTGATCCCTTCGGCCAGGGCGAGCGGTACCAGGTGCTGTCGGAGGACGGCAAACCCAGGCACAGCACCACCACCGAACACACGCTTGCGGGCGCGGGGTGCATCCTCCTCGGGCTCAATGCGGCCACGTACGAAATCTGGGACGGCATGCGGGCCATCGACTACCTGCAGAGCCGCGAGGACATCGATCCCAAGCGCATCGGGTGCGCGGGCAATTCGGGGGGAGGCACGCAGACGGCCTATTTCATGGCGCTTGACGACCGGATCCAGTGCGCCGCGCCGTCGTGCTATATCACGTCCCTGCGGCGTCTGACCGACACAATTGGACCGCAGGATGCCGAGCAAAACATCCACGGCCAGATCGCGCGCGGCATGGACCACGCCGATTACATCATCATGCGCGCGCCGAAACCCACGCTGCTGTGCTGCGCGACGCGGGACTTTTTTGATATCCAGGGCGCCTGGGACAGCTTCCGGCAGGCCAAACGCGTCTACACGCGCCTGGGCCTGCCCGAAGGGGTCGACCTGGTCGAGACCGACGAAGAACACGGGTGGACCGCGGAGCTGCGGTCCGGCACCGCGCGCTGGATGCGCCGGTGGCTGCTGAACACCAACGCGCCGCTTACCGGGCAGGAATGCGTCATCCTCACCGACGAAGAAGCCCAGTGCACGGAGCAGGGACAAGTGCTTCTCCTGGACGGTGCGCGCTCGGTGTACGACCTCAACGCGGAGATCGAGGCGGGGTATGCCGCGGGCCGCGCGGCCCTGTGGTCGGGCGACGCGGCGGCCGCGCTGGCGCGGGTGCGCGAGATTGCGGACATCCGCCCGCTTGACCAGGTGCCCGCGTGTACGGTCGAAACGCTTGGGACCATTGACCGCGGCGGGTACCGGATCGAGAAACAGGTTTTTGTGCCGTCGGAGGGGATAGTGGTGCCGGCATTGCGGTTCGTCCCGGCCCAGCCCGTTGGTGCGGTCTGCCTGTACGCGCACGGCGGCGGGAAACAGGCCGAAGCCGCGCCCGGCGGGGCCATCGAGGCGCTCGTGAAACAGGGCCTCACGGTCGTGGCCGTGGACCTGCCCGGTCTGGGCGAAACCACCAGCGCCAAAGACCCGAAAGGGGGATTCTCGAAGCGGTTCTCCCCCAACTGGAAGGAGTTCTTCCTGGCGTACAAGCTTGACCGGTCGCTGCTGGGCATGCGGGCCGAATCGCTGCTCATGCTCGCGCGCGCCCTTGGCGGGACCGTGCAGGTGGCGGGCGTGGGCGAAGCGGGGCCGGCGGTGTTGCACGCGGCGGCGCTCGAACCCGCGCTGTTTGCCTCGGTGCGGCTCGAACACAGCCTCGACACCTGGACCAGTATTGTCACCACCCGGGAACATACCCTGCAGCTGGCCAATTGCGTCCACGGGGCACTGCGCGTCTACGATTTGCCGGATCTGGTGGCCAGCCTCGGCGATCAGATCGCGGTCGTTCATCCCGTGAATGCGATGGGCAATTGATTGGGAGCTTGGGGCCCGGGAACAGGGGTCGGCCCGAAGCATGACCGCGGCGTGAGCTTCGAGGTTCTCTTGATGTAGGTCTTATGGGTCTTATGGGTTACAGGGCCGATGCGCCGCCTTACCTCACCCGCCAGACGTGGACGACGGGTTTTGTGTCGTCGGCAAAGAGCTCGAGAACGTAGAGGAGGTCGTGTGCGCGGTCGTAGGCGACGTCGCCGATGCGGTAGCGGCGCTGGGGTCCCGTGCCGAGCATGTCTTCTTCCACGCGCGCGGGATTGAGAAGCAGGCGGTTGTCGAGGGCGAGGTGCGCGTAGGGCTGGGGTTCCCAGGGTTGGGCGTCGCCGGAGGCCACGCGGGCCAGGTCGCCGGGGTTGTAGAGGATGAACCAGGCCTCCATGCGGGACGACCACCATCCGCGGAAATCGTTGTGGTTGGCGCAGCCCTGCAGGTCGGCGCCGGAGCAGGGAGTGCCGTCGGCGTTGCGGCAGACGGTGAACTGGCCGACAAACTCGGTTTCGACACAGGGGAACTCCGGTCCGGCGGGATTGACCCAGCCGTACCAGTATTTCGCGCCGACGCCTTTCGTGCCGGCGAAAAGAACGGCCGATTTCCCGGTGGATGTGGTGAGCCAGGCGCCGCCTTCCCACTCGTCGGCGTGCTGGTAGCCGCGCAGGGCCTGGTTGACGACGTCTTCGCTGTCGCGGGAGCTGCGGTAGAGGAGGAGGGGTATTTCTTTGAGGCGAGTACCCGGCGCAGCCGGGGCGCCGTCGTCCGTCCAGGGTTGATAGGCGAACAAGGCGGGACCCTGGCCGGACCAGCCGCCGTCGCGGTAGCGTCCGGTGGCGAGGCGGCGTCCGCCCGTGTGTGCGTCGGCCCACTCCCGGGGAATTTCGAAGAGGTAGCCGTTGACGCTGTAGAGGGATTGGTGGCCGATGTGCCAGGCGCCCTGGGGATTCGGGTTGTCGAGGCCGGGCTCGAGCCACGCGTGGGTAGGCCCCTGGGCCGCGGCATCTTCGTGGAAGTGCTGTCCCCATGCGAGGTGGAGTTTGGGCCCCGTGGCGGGATCCGCGATGAGCGCCATGCCAACGCGCGGAATCTCGCAGTACTCGGTAAAGAGTCCGCGGGCGGCGTCGCGAAACGGCTGAATGAACGCCGCTTGAGGCAGCGCGCCGGGGGATTTCGCGGCCACGGGCCGGGGGATGGACACCTCGGCAATCTGGTTGCCGTTGGGGAGTTCGCCGTAGGGCAGGCGTTCGTGTCCCATGACGAAGAGCGAGCCGGGAAAGCCGTCGTTGTCGCCCGCGGGATCGCCCTGGGGGTTAAACGTCATGGCGTTGCCGCCGTAGCCGAACGTTTCGGGGCGCTCGCCGTCGCCGGGCAGCCGGAACGCGCCGAGATAGGCGAAATCCGCCGGGTCGACGGTTGACGTGGCCGCGTGGAGCGCGCCGGCCGGCGCGAGCACGGTGAAGGCCGCAAGGATTAGGCGTGTGAAAACGGTTTGGCGGTTCATGATCCCCTCCTCATGCCCCAAGCGCGCCGCCGCGTGGATTGACCACAGCGCCAGTGTAGCACGGAACGCCGCGCGGGAGACCCCTCATTTCGCGGCCCGTTTTCTTGACAGGTGCGCATACGGATGGTAGGATTACGGCACTTGGGAAGTCCCAGGAAGGAATCGGACACACGCAATGGCACAGAGACTCGACACGATGTTCGCCCGTACGAATGCCGGCTCGGCGCAGGCAGTCGTAGTGGTGGTGGTACGTGTCGACGCCTGTGCGCCGTAGCGGGTTCTAAACAAGGCTGAATCAGCCCCCACCGGCGTGAAGGCGCCGGTGGGGGCGGTTTTTTCCCCCTCCTCGAGCGCCGGGATCGCCGCGATGGGCACCACAAGGAGACACGGGAATGACCACCTTGACCGGCGCGCAACTCATTGTCCGCCTGCTCGAACGCCAGGGCATCCGCATTGTCGCGGGGATACCCGGCGGGGCGAATCTGCCGCTTTACGACGCCCTCGGGCAATCGGACCGCATTCGCCACGTGCTGGCGCGTCACGAGCAGGGCGCGGGGTTCATTGCGCAGGGCATGGCCCGCGCCACCGGGACGACGGCGGTGTTTCTGGCGACGTCCGGGCCGGGGGCGACGAACGCCCTGACCGCGCTGGCCGACGCCAAGCTGGATTCGGTGCCGATCATCTGCATCACGGGCCAGGTGCCCCGTGCGATGATCGGAACGGACGCCTTTCAGGAGGTCGACACCTACGGGATGAGCATCCCCCTCACGAAGCACAACTTTCTTGTGCGGTCGGCGGCGGATTTGCTCAAGATCATCCCCGAAGCGTTCCGGATTGCGGCGTCGGGACGGCCCGGCCCGGTGCTGGTGGACGTGCCCAAGGATGTCCAGTGCGAGACGGTGTCGTTCGAGACATGGCCCGAACCGGGATCGGCTGACCACCCTCCGGAGTTCGACGCGGCGGCGGTTGCGCGCGCGGCGGAATGCATCAACAGGGCCGAGAGACCGGTGCTGTATCTCGGCGGCGGGGTGGTGTACGGCGGCGCGTCGGACCACGCGGTCCGGCTGGCGGAAACGGCGTTGATTCCCACGACGATGACGTTGATGGGGCTGGGCGCGATGCCTCCGGATCATCCCCTCTCGATGGGCATGCTGGGGATGCACGCGGCGCGCTTCACCAACCTCGCCCTGGAAGAGTGCGACGTGCTTATCGCGGCGGGCGCACGGTTTGACGACCGGGCTACGGGAAAGGTGGCGGAGTTCTGTCCCAACGCGAAGATCGTGCACATCGACATCGACCACAGCGAACTGGACAAAATCAAGGCCGCGCACGTGGGCATCGTTGGCGATGTGCGTGCGGTCCTGGAACAGCTGTTGCCGCAGATCCGGCGCGAGCCGCGTCCGGCGTGGCTCGAGCGCGTGGAGGCATTGCGCCGCACGTACCCAATGGACATGCCCGGCATCGGCGATGTGCGCACCCCCTACGGACTGATCGCGGAAACGGCCCGGTGCGTCGACGGCGCGGCCATCATCGCGACCGACGTCGGCCAGCACCAGATGTGGGCGGCCCAGGCCTACCCAGTGCGCCGGCCGCGGCAATGGCTGACGTCGGGCGGGCTCGGCACGATGGGATTCGGCCTGCCGGCGGCCATCGGCGCGGCGCTGGCGTGTCCCGGGCGCGCCATCGTGTGTTTCAGCGGCGACGGGAGCCTGCTGATGAACATCCAGGAACTCGTGACGGCCGTCGAGGAGAACGCACACGTCAAGGTCATCGTCATGAACAACAATTCGCTGGGGCTGGTGCACCAGCAGCAGGACTTGTTCTATGGGAAACGCATCTTCGCGTCGGATTACCGCGTCGCGGTCGATTTCTGTGCGGTCGCGCGGGGGTTTGGCATGCGGACGGCCGACCTGGGTGCGACAGACGACCCCGCCGGACTCCTCGCGGAAGCCCTGGCGGCGCCGGGCCCGTGCCTGATCCACGCGCCCATCGACGTGAACGAGAAGGTCTATCCCATGGTCCCGCCGGGCGCGGCCAACCGTGACATGGTGGCGCACAAGGCGGTCGCGGGATGAGGCGAAACCCCGGGACCCGGTCGCGCGTCCTGCGTGATCGGGCGCACAGGGGTTGGTCCAATCCGTTGGATGATGAGCGAAGGTTTCGATCTCAGGGAGCAATACGGAATTTCCAGGAGAAGACTAATGAGTATCGCAACAGACTCCGCCGCCGTTTCGGCCTTGCCGCGGACGGTTCTGGAATTGACAGTCAACAACCATCCGGGCGTGATGTCGCACGTGTGCGGCCTGTTTGCACGGCGGGCGTATAACGTCGAAGGTATTCTGTGCATGCCGATCGGCGACGGCACGTGCAGCCGCATCTGGCTTCTGGTGAACGAAGACGCCCGCCTCGACCAGATGATCAAACAGACCGGGAAGCTGCACGACGTCCGCACCGTGCGCCGCCACCCCGCCACCCACGACGTGTTCGTGCAGCTCGAAGCGTTTTTCAGAGAGTAGGAAACCGGGGTCCCGTGGCCTCTGCCCCGGAACAGCGCGTTTAAACGGGGACGCGCAGCCGCGCCGCGCACGGCGCTTGGAGCAGGTGCCCGTTCTTCGTCCGGGGTTTTTAAACTCGGTGTCCTCTGTGGCACATCTCCTATTGTTTCCTGCGGGGCCTCTTTTGCCCCGCTATGCGCGGGCTTGGTATCCTAGGCGTGGCCGGGGCCCGGCGGCCGCGGGATGACGCGGCCGGCGCAGGGACCCCGTTTTGCGTTTATGGGAAAGGGCGATTCATGAAGGTGGGCATCATCGGGTTTGCGCGCTCGGGCAAGACAACCGTGTTCAATTCGTTGACGGGGGCGCGCGCCGAGGTGGGTGCGTTTGGGAGCCGTGAGGCGAACCTCGCCGTGCTGAAGGTGCCGGACGAGCGGATCGACCGGCTGGCGGAGATTTATACGCCGAAGAAGATCACGTATGCGGAGTTCCAGTTTGTGGACATCGCGCCGGACGAGGCGGCGGGCGAGGAGAAGGCCTTGAGCAGCGCGGCGCTGACGGCCCTGCGCCAGGTTGAGGCGCTGGTGCACGTGGTGCGGGCGTTTGCCAACGAGAATGTGATGCATCCGCTGGGCGGGGTGGATGCGGTGCGGGATTGCCGGTCGCTCGAGGAGGAGATGCAGATCGACGACCTGATCATCATCGAGCGGCGGCTGGAGCGGATGGAGAAAGAAAACAAGAAAGACCGGCAGTTCGAATTGCTGGGGCAGTGCAAGGCCCATATCGAGGCGGGGAAGCCGCTGCGCACGCTCGAACTGAGCGCGCAGGAGGAGAAGGAGATCGCGGGATTCTGTTTCCTGTCGCGGAAACCGCTGCTGCTGCTTGGCAACTACGGCGATGAAGCGATCGGCAAGGATGACCCCGCGGGCCTGCTCGCCTATGCCGCGGAAACGGGCCAGACCCTCGTCGAGCTGTGCGGGGCCATGGAGATGGAAGTGAGCCAGTTGCCCGAAGACGAGCGGGCCGCGTTCCGGGAGGAGCTGGGGTTGGGCGAGGAATCGCGGACCCGGTTTCTGAAGAGCGCGTACGCCATGCTCGGGCTGATCAGCTTTTTGACGGCGGGGGAGCCGGAGGTGCGCGCGTGGACCATTCGGAAGGGGACGCGGGCGCAGGATGCGGCGGGGGTCATTCACAGCGATCTGGCCCGGGGCTTCATTCGCGCCGAGGTGACGCATTACGACGATTTCGTAAAGGCCGGTTCGATGGCGAAAGCGAAGGAAGCGGGGCACCTGCGCCTCGAAGGCAAGGACTACATCGTTCAGGACGGCGACATCATGCTGATCCGGTTCAATGTGTAGTCGCGGCCCTTCCGCGCCATGAGCGGCGATACGTCTGCCCTGGAATGACGCGCTTCGAGATGGGGCTGCGGCGTTTCGCGGGCCGCGTTGTCCCGGAGGGAGAATCCCGGTAGAATGGGCGCGGGTGCGGTCTGTCGAGGTGTGCCTGCAGGCGATCCTTGCGACGCGGGGCGGCTGCGGGGGATGACACACGGACGCGGCGGTCCGCTGAAGGTGGAAGAGTGAGGAGGAGACCCATGAATCTTGGAGTAATCGGGTGCAACACGATGGGCCTGATGCACTGCCAGATGGCGGAGAATGCCGGCCTGAAGGTCGTTGCCTGCGGCGATATCAGCCGCGACAATGCCCGGAAGGCGGCCCGCAAATTCGGCGCGGAGGCCGTCGGGGATTGTGTTGCGTTGTGCAACCGCGACGATGTGGATGTCGTGGCGGTCTGCACGCCGACGCCGACCCACACGGAGTACATCCAGGCGGCGGCCGGGGCCGGGAAACACGTGTTCTGCGAGAAGCCGCTGGGGCGGACGCTGGAGACGATCGACGAGGCGCTGGCGGCCGTCGAGCGCGCGGGTGTAAAGCTCTACGTGGGCCATGTGGTGCGCTTCTTTCAGGAATTCGAGGCCATGAAAGCGCGGATTGACGCGGGGAAGATTGGCAACGTGGGGTTCGTGAAAACCTACCGCGGCGGGATCTTCCCGGGAGGCAAGCTGGGCTGGTTCAGCGACTGGAATATGAGCGGCGGCGTCACGCTGGACACCATCGTGCACGATATGGACTGGCTGCGGTACGTGTTTGGCGATCCGGAACGCATTTTCGCGCAGAACCTGAAACGGGTGTTCAGTGAGCGGATCGACTATGCCCTGGTGACGATGCGCATGAAATGCGGGACCATCTGCAACATCGTGGGCACGTGGGCGCACCCGAGCGGGTTCCGGGTCAAGGTGGACATCTGCGGCGAGCGCGGCATGGTGACGTTTGACAGCAGCGAGGCGCCGGTTTCCGCGCAATTGCGCCTGGGGGCGGGTTCGGGACCGAGCACGATCGTGCCGGCGAGCCCGGTGCTGGTGAGCCCGTATCAGCTCGAGTGGGAAGATTTCGCAGGCTGGCTGGCCGGCACGCGCAAACCCCGGGTCACGCCCGAAGACGGCCGCTGGGCGGTGCGGATGGCGCTTGCCGCGCTGGAATCCGCCGAGACCGGGCAGCCGGTCGAGTTCAACTGAAGGCGGGATTCCGTGGTCAAGGAAGGAGACGCAGGATGGCCAAGATCGGAGTGATGAGTTTCGCGCATATGCATGCGCTGAGTTATGCGGCCTGCCTCAACGAACTGCCCGAGGCGGAGCTGCGTGCGGTTTGGGATGACGATGCGGCGCGCGGGCAGGAACAGGCCGCGGCGTTCGGCACGACGTTCGTGGCGGATCTGGACGCGTTTCTCGCCCTGGACCTGGACGGGGTGATCATCGCGTCGGAGAACGTCAAACACCGCGAGATGGTCGAGCGGGCGGCGGCGGCCGGGAAATGGATTCTCTGCGAGAAGCCGCTGGCGCCCACGGTCGAAGACTGCCGGGCGATGGTGGCGGCGTGCCAGACGGCCGGCGTCGGCCTCGGGACGGCGTTTCCCTGCCGGTACATCCCGTCGGTGATGGCCGTGAAAGACGAGCTCGACAAGGGGGTCTACGGCGAGATCTACGCCGCATCGTGCACGAACAACGGGCAGTTTCCGGGGGGCTGGTTTGCCCGGCAGGCGTTGTCGGGCGGCGGGGCCACCATGGATCACACGGTGCATGTCGCCGATCTGTTGCGCTGGATGCTGAACCGCGAGTTCACCAGAGTGTATTGCGAGAACGGTCGCCTGCTGCGGCCGGGAATCGATGTGGATGACGTGGGCAGCCTGCATATGGAGATGGAAGGCGGGGTGATCGTGTCGCATATCGCGAGCTGGAACCGCGCGGCAAGTTTCCCCACATGGGGCGATGTTACGCTGGAATTGATCGGCGAGAAGGGCGTGGTGTCCGTGGACGCGTTCAACCAGAAACTGCATGTGTACGACGACGCCGGTATGCGCGCCGCGTGGGATTACTGGGGCGGCAATCCGGATCTGGGACTGGTCCGGGGCTTCGTCGCGGCGGTGGATGCGAGGCGCGAGCCGGATATCACCGGTGTGGACGGCATGAAAGCCGTCGAAGTGACCGTGGCCGCGTATGCGTCCGCGAAGTCTCACCACATGGTGGCGATTGGCTGATGCGGCCGCGCCCGTGAAACCCGGGACGCCGCCGCGGGCTCCAATTGGATGGGTTCGGGCGGGTGTGGTAGAGTTTTCTGCGATGCCCGGGCGTTCTGCAGCGGGGCAGGTGAGGAGAAGGATTCGATGAAGCATATCGGCCGGATATCCCGGTTGCCGGCTCGGGCCCAGTTCGGCTATGGCGGCACGGGCGACCTGGATCTGTCGGAAACGCTCGTGATCCTGCTGATCACGGCGTTCTTCCAGGACTGGATCAACTACCGCACGGTGATCCAGAACCTGCAGAAGTACTACTCGAAAACGTGACGTTACACAGCGCCGCGCCGTTCGGAGCGTGTCTCGCGAACGGCGCGGCGGATTGTTATTCGACGGGGGCGGTCATTGTCCCCCGGCGGTTTCCCCTTCCATGGCGCGCCTCTTCATCTCGAGGTCATACTTGTCGGCTTCCGAAAGGTACCGGTCTTCGACCCGGATGATGTGAAAGCCGTATTTGGTCTGGACGACTTCGCTGACCTGCCCGATGGGAGCGGTCCAGACGAAATCCTCGACGGCCTGTTCGAGCGACCCCTTCTCCTGGAAATTGAGGTCGCCGCCGCGGTTGGCGCTGAAGTTGTCGTTGGAATACTCTTTCGCCAGTTTGCTGAAACTCTCGCCGTCGACAATGCGCTGACGCAGTTCCTGGGCACGTTCAAGCGCGCGGGCGCGGTCGGCGGGGTCGTTCTGATCAAAGGAGATCAGGATGTGGCGCGCACGGACGCGGGAAACGTTGGGATCGCTGCGGCCCCAGATGAAGAGCGCGCCAAGGAACGCGATGACGAGGATGCCCACCGCGGCCCACCACCAGAGCGTGCGGTCTTTGACTTCGGCCGCGGAATCGAAATCCGGTTCGTTAAATCCCGAGCTCATTCATTATGCCTCCATAGAACTTCATGTAGAACGTGACGATGACATACCCGATGGTGATAGCGACCGCCAGGACGAGCAACACGCCGAAGATCTTCGCGGCGATGTCGACCGCCTGGTTGGCTTCTTCGAAATGGTAGTCGGCGACTTTGCGGAGGGCCTCGTCGAGTTTGCCGGACTCTTCGCCCACGAGCAGCATTTCGCGCGCGGTGGGCGTCAGGTAGCGGGACTGCCGGAACGCTTCGACGAGGGTCCGGCCCTCTTTCACCGGTTGAATGGTCTTGAGCAAGTCGCGCTCGATGTAGGGGTTCGCGGTCACGGCCGCGGACCGTTCGATGGCCGCGGGGACGTAGACGCCGGCGCCGATCAGCAGCGAGAGGCTGCGGAAAAACCGGGCGAGGGCGAAGCGTTTGGTCACGGCGGACAGCGGATAGATGTGCGTGGTGAACAGGCCCGAGATCCAGCCGAACAGGCCCAGGCGCGAGAGGATCACAATGCCGGCAAAGACCAGGGCAAACACGCCCATGGCCTTCAGCTGGAACACGGCATAGTCCTTGAAGAACGCCTCGAAGTCGAAACTCCCGCCGCCCCTGCCGGACAGGACGTCGGAGAGCCGTCCCACGAGCCGCAGGGCGAAGGAACCCAGGAACCAGGCGGCGATCAGCTCGATGACGGGCAGGGCCATCATGCGTGCGACACGGCGCTGCCGTTCGAGCCGGTCTTCGTAGTAGTCGGCCAGGTCGCGCAGCATCACGTCGAGTTTTCCGCCGACCTCGCCGCTGGCGATGAGTTCCATGAAAAAAGTGGGGAGGTACTTGTCCTGCTTGCGCGCGGCCTGGTCGAGGGTGTCGCCGGCTTTCACGGCGTCGGCCATCTCGGTGAAAATGGCCCGGATCCGGCGGTCTTCCTGTTGTCCCCCAATGATTTCGAGCGAGCGCACGATGGGAATGCCCGCGTCGTAGGACGTCGCGAGTTCCCGGCACAGCGGGACCATCTTTTTGGCCGATATTTGCGAGGAAAACAGGCCCATAAGGCACTCCTGCATTGGTGGACGCGCGGTAAACCACGCCCGATTGTAGCAAACGCCCGCGCGATGCGCTAGTGTGCGCCACCGGGTCTGTGCGCCACGGGTCGCGGGCGGCCCTGCTACCAGGCGAGCAGGCTTCCGAGGGCGAATCCGACTCCGAAGGCGTATGGCATCATGAGGCCGATAACGATGGCGGTTCCCAGGGCCAGGGAGAGGATGTGGGCCCTGTGCATCGCTTCTTTCCGCAGGTATTCGGAGGCTTTGAGGAAGCATTCGCCGGTATTTCCGGTGTTTTCGCCGGTGATGATCAGGTCCTTCACCAGGGTCGGAAGCGCGGGACATTCGGCGACGGCCTGCGCGAGGGTGGCCCCCTCGCGGACGCGGTCGGGCACGCGCATGAGGTGGCCCCGGACGCGGTGGTCCCAGACGGATTCCGCGGCGCGACTCCAGCTTTCGCGGAACGAGAGGTGGCCGTAGGTCAGGGCGAGCACGCGGCAGAACCGGCTCAGGTTAAACGCCCGGGTCAGGTTCGAGAACGGCCAGGCATGCGCCCCGAAGCGCTGGCGGAGCCATCGGACCCCGCCAAAGCGATGCATCGCGCAGACAATTGATGCGAATACGGCGAACCGGACCGCCGCGTGCACCAGCAGCATGGGCGAGGCGCCTTTAAGGAAGACGTCGATGCAGGGATAGAGAAAAAAACCGATCACGACGAACAGGACGATGTAGTAGGAGAATTGGTAGGAAAGCATGCGGGAAAACGCGAGTTGCTCTTCGTACCACGCGCTCAGGGCATCGAGGGCGTCGGAGAGCCGGCCCGCACGTTCGCCGGCGGCGACGAGGTCGACGAAGAACGCATCGAGCGCGCCGCCCTGGGCCCGGAGCGCCTCCTCGAGCGAGTATCCGCATTCGATGGCGTTGGCGATGTCGCGGGCGAGCAGCCGGAGGTTCCGGCTGCGGCTCTCCTCGAGCATCAGCTCGAACGCGCGCTTGATGGGGATGCCGCCGCTGTATGCGTAGGCGAGCTTGCGCGCGAGCAGCGCCTTCTGTTTGTCGGAGAGCGGTACCGTTGGGGCTCGCATGGTGCTGCTTACATGGCCCTTCGGGCCGTGCCCGATCACGGCGGACCGGGCGTTTTCGGAGTCCTTCCCGGGCTTCACCCGTTTCTGTTGACGTTTTCCAGGGGCTGCACATTGCCGCGGACGAGCTTCTTGAGCCCGGACGGGGCCGCCCACCGGATGCCGTTATAAATGACCCTGAGCACGGTCTCGTTGCGGTAGATCGGCAGGGTTTCGTGGCCGGGACGGAAGTAGAAGACCTTCCCCAGGCCGCGGTGCCAGCAGCACCCGCTGCGAAACACCTCGCCGCCTTCGAACCAGCTGATGAACACGAGCTGGTCGGGCTGCGGGATGTCGAAATGTTCGCCATACATTTCGGTATGGGGCAACTCGAAGTATTCGGAGAGGCCCTCGGCAATCGGATGGGCCGGGTCGACCACCCAGAGACGTTCCTTCTCGCCGATTTCGCGCCATTTGAGGTCGCAGCCGGTGCCCATGAGGCTCTTGAACACCTTGGAGAAATGGCCGGAATGCAGGACGACCAGCCCCATGCCTTCCAGGACGCACTGCTTGACCTTCGCCGCGTTTTCGTCGGTGACCTGGTCGTGGGCGCAATGGCCCCACCAGGTCATGACGTCGGTCTTGGCCAGGATGGTGTCCGTGAGCCCCTGGCCCTTGTCGCCGAGTTCGGCCACGCGCACCGAAGCGATGCCGGGTTGTTCAGCGAGGTAGCCGGCAATGGCCTTGCCCATGCCCTCGGGGTAGATATCCATGACCTTCCGGTCGCGTTTGTCGTGCACGCCCTCGTTCCATACCGTGACGCGGAGTCCGTCTTTCATGGCCGGTCCTTTCCTTGGCGATTCGTGAAGCCGGGCGACATTCTAGCCGCGCGCGCGAATCGGGTAAAGCGGCCCGCGGGCCATCGGTTCTCGCCCCGCTTCATTTCTTCCGGAACACGTGCCCGGGGTGAAACGCGAGCACGGGCGGCAGGGCGTCGTCGAGCGAGATCGAATAGTCTTCGATGACGCCTTTGTCGGCGCGGACCGCCTCGAGGGACCACACCTGGCCCGCGTGGGCGCCTGCGCTGGCCTTGACGTTGATGCGGCTGTTTTCGGGCGTGGTCTGGCCGGTCGCGGCCACGGAGCCGTCCGGAGCGAGGACATTGATGCGGACGGTCTCGCCACCGCCGCCCCGGGCGGAGATCGTAAATGCCTCGACAGTCGCCGGCACGAAGAAATACAACGGTCTGGCTTCGCGGATGAACGAGGCGCCGTCGCCGGTCAGGAGGCCGATGGGCGCGTTGGCCCGTGTGATGCTGTAGGCGCATCCGCCGGCCGAAAGGCCCAGCAGACAGAGTGCGTCGTTTTCAGGCGTGAACTGAGCCGTTCCGGACTGGCCGATATCGATGTTTCCGGACTGGAGCGTATCCATGGCAAGTGAGCGGAACTCCCAGGCGAGCGGGGTCTTGTAGTCGGCGATGGGATGGTGCTGGAGAACGAGTTCCACCGGGACGCCCTTCCTGCAGGCGATGGCAAGGAGGTTGTCGTTGCGCAGGGTGATGCGCGGGTAGTCGAGGTGCTCGCCGGTGGCTTCCGGCACGGCCAGGCCGGCGGCGGCCGTGCCGTCGCCGAACACCTCGAGCGCGAGACCTTCAGGGGTCTCGCGGGGTTGCTGCCAGGCGTCGAGCCCGCCTTCGGCAATGCGGGCATTGGCCCAGGAGAACCACTTCCAGTAGGCGGGATGGTCGACCTTGTATCTGGGGCCTTCGTAGAAGATCCAGTAGCCGTCCGTCACGCTGGTGATGGCGACGGCGTTCTTGCCGCAGAACTCGGGGTCCGCGCCGCGGACGACCGGGTCGATGCCGCCCGCGTAGATGAAGGGAACGGCGGCGTCTTTGGCGGTCTGCAGGCGTTCGATCAGGAGTTGGCGGTTGCGTTCGAGCGATTCGCGTTCGGGCAGGTAGCGCGCGGGCCGGCCGTAGGTGGACGCGTCGGCCAGGATGATTGGCGCGCGCGGCGTCGCCCATTCGGGGTAGGTGGCCTGGATCATGAACGGCGTGCCAGGCGCGGGGTAAATGCAGAACTGGAACGTGGGGTCGTGCTCATCGACGCGCTGGCGCAGGTGGCGGCACCGTTCGCGCCAGTGGGCGACCTGGAACGCCTCGAACGCCTCGTGCAGGCCCTGCTCGTCGAGCCAGGGTTTGCGCGCGGCCCCATCGAGTTCGGGCAGGTCGAGCCCCCGGGCTCCGGCGAATTTCCGGAGGATGACGTCGTCGTACGAGAGGCTGTACAGGTTGCCCGTGCGGCCGGGGGCATAGTTCTCGTAATCCAGAAAGACGCCCATGAGGTGCCGGTTTTCGGCGCTCATCTTCGCGTATTCAACGATGTACTTCTCGGTCCAGTCCCAGAACTCATCGGCGTTGGGGCTCCAGAGGGGCTGTTCGAGGCCGTTGTCCCACACCAGGCGTTTGCCCTCGGCTTCGGGGCCGTTGGGCGCGGTCAGGGAACCGCGCATCCAGGGCATGTGGTAGATGCCGTGTTGTTCGCACCATGCGGTGACCTGGCGGACGGCGGACAGGTCGTCGAAGCCGATCCGGGGGGAATAGACGTTGAACCCGGCCCGGGCGCTTTCCTCGATCATCCATTCCTCGGTTTTCCACGCGGCCTCGGGCTGCATGACCTTGTCGACGACGATGCGCAGTTTGACCTCGCGGCCGAGCTGGTCGCGGGGCGGGGCTTCCACGCCCCGGGCGAGCGGTGCAACCAGGGCAGACAACACGGCACACAGGAAGATGGTTCGGCGGTTCATGGCGGTTTCCTCTGACGGTTTGCAGTTTGGGGTTCATTGTACGGGCACGGTGCGTCAGGGGCAAGGTAAGGACAAGATTCTCTGGCGCGGGACCGGCGCCCTTGCCGATCCCTCCACGGCCGCGGCGTGCGTGCGGCGGTGGAAAGTCCACGGTGCTTTGAGTATTGTAGAAGGTACGTCTGAACGGGGTCAGTGTGACTTGCGTGCAGTCGCGGGAGTACTTAAGGCAAGGGAGGAAGTGTCATGCGCGCTCAATCGATGCTTGTCGTCTTCTGTGTACTGATGCTGGCGGTGGTGTTGGGGTGCGACACGAAGCCGGCGCAGACGCCGCCCGCAGACACGCCCGCGCCGGAAGAGTCCGCCCCGGCGGTCCCAGTCGAACCGGAAGCCGCGGCCCCCTCGACCGATGTCTCGGCGGCGGCGGCGGAAACGGTAGAGGCTGCGAAGGAAACGGCGGCCGCGGCGGCCGAGACGGTTTCGGCGGCGGCGGAGAACGTGGCGGCGATTGCGGAAGAAGCCAAGGAAGCGGCGGCAGACACCCTGTCGACGGCCGCGGAGAGTGTGGCGGCGGCCGCGGAAGAGGCCAAGGCGGCCGTGACGGAGGCGCTGGACATGGCCGCCGCGGAGGTGGTGTTCACGAAGAGCTGCACGAGCTGCCACAAAGCGGACAAGGTGGAGGCGCACGCGAAGGCAGGGCTCGCGGAGGAGCCGTGGGACGCCGTCGTGAAGGAGATGGTTGAGGAGAAGGGGGCCAAGATCACCCCCGAAGACCAGAAGACCATCGTCGCCTATCTGGAAGCGAAGTACACGAACTAACCGGGAGCCCCGCATAGCATTGGTATCGCTTTTCTCGACGGGTTACGGGTGTGTGTTGGTGTTGAGTCTGGTTGCCGGGGCCTTGCCGGGCGAGGAAGCATACCTGGAGGCCCGCGATTTCGAGCGCGGGGCCCGTTACGCCGACGCATTGTCGGCGTTTGACGGTTGCGCCGGCGCCGGCGGGCCATTGACCCCGTATGCATTGATCGGCGCGGCGCGGTGCCGGGCGCACGGAGGCAGCCGCGCCGACGCGATCGCCGGGTATCAACGCGTGCTCGAGGCCCATCCCAGCGGACCGTGGACGGGGATGGCGCTGGCGGGCCTGGCGGAGGCGCTGCGTCTCGAGAAGCGGTTTCCGGAGGCCGCCGGGGCGTACCTGAAGATCCTGGACCGGCCGGCGCCGTCATCCTGGCGCGACCGGTACCGGTGGCAGGCCGTGCTGTGTCTGGCTGAGGATCCCGCGGCCCTGGACAAAGCACTTCCCCTTTGCAGGACCTTGTGCGCGGAGGCCGGCTCGTCCCGGATACGTCTGGACGCCGCGCAGGTGCTGGCGAAGTCGGCGGATCCGGTGGACCGCTTCGCCGCGGCGTACGCGATGGTGAAATCGGGCGCGTATGCCGACGCGTCGGGACTCCTCCCAAAAGAGGAGGAGGCCGGAGCCGCGGAACCCGGGTGGGCCTATCTCCGGGCACGCGTCTTCATCGGACTTCGCGAGGCGGAGCAGGGCCGGGCATTGCTGCAACGCATCGCGGCGGCGCATCCGCAGACCGAATGGGCGCGCCTGTCGCTCATGCATCACGCGCGGTCTCTCCTGGCGGGCGGCCAGCACGAAAAGGCCGGACCCCTGCTTGAGACCCTGTTGACCGGCTATCCCGGCTCCGAAGAGGCTGCCGAGACGGTGTGGCGGTTCGCGGAGCTGAGCAGCGGGCGGGAAGAGACGGCGGCGCGGTATTACCTGCGGTTTGCCAGTCTGTTTCCGGATGATGCCCGCGCCGACGACGCCCTGCTGCTCGCCGGCCGCCTCTACAGCGATACCGGACGGAATACCGAGGCGATCGCCGCGTTTGGCCGGCTGATCGAGTCCTATCCCGGCAGCCGTTTCCTGGCGGACGCGGCGTACCAGCGCGGGGACCTGCGCGCGCGCGGACGCGACAAAGAAGGCGCGGCGGCGGATTTTGAGCTGGCGACGCGCGGCGATCTTGGTAATTACTACGTACACAGGGCGTTACAACGTCTCCACGAGCTGGGGCATACCAACCCGGTGAAACCCGGCCCGGCCCTGCCGGTCTGCGGCAAGGACTCGTTTGTGCGCCCGTTCGCATGCGAAGAAACCCCTGCGCCGGCGCCAATGGCGGAGGGTGACGAACTGGCGCGGGTGCGCTTTTTCGGCGCGCACGGATTCGAGGAGGGGGAGTGGGAGGCGGTGGCCCTCGCGGCCGGCGGGCCGGGCCTTCCGCAAACAGTGTACGAGACGGTGGCGGCGGCGGGCCTGCCCACGCTGGCCCTGTGGCTGATCGGGGTGTGCGCGCCCGAAGCGGAGCGAGATGTCTATCATCCGCGCTGGTGGCGGGTGCAGTTCCCCCGGGCGTATTGGGACGACGTGCAGTCCATCGCGGGCGAGACGGGCCTGGACCCGTACCTCATTTTGTCTGTATGCCGGCAGGAGAGTTTTTTCCGGGCCGGGGTGGTCTCTCCGGCGGGGGCAACGGGCGTGATGCAGCTCATGCCGGGAACGGCGCAATGGCTGGCGTCGGTTGAGCCGTCGGTCGGGCGCGAGCACGTGGACCACCTGACCCATCCCGCCAACTCGCTACGTCTGGGGGCGTACTACCTGATGCGGATGATTGCCCGCTCGGACGGCAACCTGATTTATGCGCTGGCGTCGTACAACGCCGGGCCGGGGAACGTCTCAAAGTGGCGAAAGCAGCTGGGCGGGGCCCCGCCGGAGGCCTTTCTTGAGGCGATCCCGTTCACGGAGACGCGGCATTTTGTAAAAAGAGTACTTGGCAACTACGGGGCGTATTATTCTCTTTATCCGCGAAAGACCCGGCCGAATAATGCGGAAGATTCGTGAAGATGAGCCGCGGGCGCGGACAGACGTCAGCATATCTTTTGACAGAAATGAAGAATCCTGCAGGTCTGCGAAAAGAGGAAGTTCTGTTTAACCTCATATACCTGTTGTAATTGCGTCAACTTCTTTATTGACAAGCACCTAAGAGTGTGCTATAAGTTCAACGACGTGTTGGGCAGGTTTTGAAGAAGCTCCCCGTGTCGATTGGGAGATCGTGAGACGCGCGGGAGAGGAGGCGGGGCAGAAGACGCTGTCGCGCAGCAAAAGCTTGCCTTAGAGTTACCTGCAGGTGCGGTGGGCCGCGGCGCAGGAGTTAGATAAGGAGCTGTGCGTAAACTAGTGCCCACAGAGGGAGACCCGGTAATCGACCCGGTGGCGGTCCCGAAGCGCGCCTGCGCGCCATATGTTCGCTTTTCAGAAACGAAGTGTGTATGCTCCTGGGGTCGGTGCGACTCGGGGGCTTTTTTAATGTCCGGCGGAGGAACTTTAAGGTGAGAACGACACTGCCACTTACGAGAGTCAGGCTGACAGCCGTGATGTTACTGGTGAGCGTGATGGCGCCTCTGGCCGGAGCGCAGGACGTGGAATTCGTCGCCGACCGGCAGCGCGCGCTACCGGGGCAGGTGGTGACGTTCTACGACCTGTCCGATGTCACGGACCCGGCGTCGTGGGAATGGGACTTTGGCGACAACACTATCGTCACCAATCTGACGGCGGATCCGGTCACCCATGCCTATTCGAGTCCGGGGGTCTATGACGTTACGCTGACGATAGGCGGCGGCTCCGGGTATTTCTTCGAACTCAAGGTGGGGTATATCGAAGTCCTGAACGCGCCGTTCGTGGATTTCATCTATTCGCTGCCGGAGACCATCGGGGACGTCCTGGGCATTCCGCTGCCACCGGTCGTACCGGACGGGTCATTCATCTTTGTCGACACCAGCGTGGGCGGACCGGGCAAGGACCCGGCGATAGCATGGAGCTGGAACTTTGGCGATGGCACGCCGGTTCAGAGCGGCAATATTGTGGCCCACGTGTTTCAGTTTGAGGGGCAGACGGGGATTTTCGACGTCCGGCTTACCGTGACGTGGGCCGATAATTCCACGATGTCGTTCTCGCGCCGCCTCATTCTGACGCAGCCGGGCACGGAGGACCAGCGGAACGGCGGGTCCCTGACCATCCGCGACGCGATAGCGGAGCGGGACCGGCAGGGGCTGTTGCCGTTGCATGACTGGATGCCGCTTTTCAGTTTCGAGATGATCAGCGCTTCGCCGCCGGACAGCACCAAGAGCCGGAGCGCAGATGGTGCGACGGAAAAGGCGTTTCTTCCCGATCCGCTCAATGACCGCGTGTTCAGCTCGAAGACCCCGCTGACATTCACCATTTCACCGGACGAAGACACGAACGATGGTCCGTCGCTGGATCAGTCCGACTTTGTCGAGTTCGGGATCTTCCGGGAGAAGCCCACCTGGGCGGGCGGCACGCACGGCGTGCTCGAAGCTGACGAACCGCTCGTGGTGCGGTTTCTGCCGGACGGCACGGTGGTGAATACGGCCACGGGCGTGCCGTACGACATGCGCGAGGGGCCGACCTATCCGGCCGCGAGTCCGGGTGCGGGCGTGCGCTATGCCGGCCCGGACCGGCTGGGTCTCAAGTACGAGATCTGGAGCCAGCGGAGCCAGCCCCCGCTGGGCGGCGGACTCATCGACGTCTATCCCGAGATCCAGAGCGAATATTACTCCACCGACGATTCGGGCGCGTCGTACATTCTTGCGGCGCGGACGAGCGCCACGTGGGTCACCATGCAGGAGCTCAGCTATTACGTTGACTACTACATGATGGTGGACGGGTTCGGGAAGATTCCGAAAAATGAGAACGGTGAACTGCTGGACACGTATGACCCGGATTTTGATGCGCTCCCGTTTGACCCCGAAACGACGTATCTTTCCCAGTTCCGGGTGGAGGATGCGACGAGCGGCCTGTTTGACGATTTCCGGGGTTCGGGCGACGGGAACGCGTGGTACTGGCCGCACCGGATGTACACACCCATCCAGGAGTACGTGCGGCCGCGGTGGGACGTGCCGGGAGGCTCGTTCGCAAATGCGTTCGATTTTGTGACGGGCGAATGGCTTGATCTGCGCAAACTCCACCCGCTGGAGGGGTGGATTCAGATGGTGGGGATCGACGTGCACGCGTCGAATCCGCCGAACACCCTGGGCGCGCGCGCCTCGCACGGCGGCTGGTCGAACAGCGGCGAACTGGTGGGGTTCAAGGAGATCAACCTGATCATCAGCGATGTCCGCGGCGATCCGTACGATCCCAAGGGCGTGAATTCGCTGAATCCCGTCGAGGAATTTGATTCGCTCACCTACGACGTGCTGGTTGAAGGCGGGGAAATCGTCACGAACCTGGCGGTGGGCAACGATTTCGCGTTCAACGGCCTGTGGGTCTTCGCCGACAGCAACAACAACGGCTACTTTGACCCGCCGGTTCCGGAAGCGGACGGCCAGGGCGTGACGTTTGTCGACTACCCGATGCTGGCCAACAATTACGTCATTGTGGCGGACACGGAATCGGGCGGCGGCGAGGCGAAGTCGGGCGGGAAGTCGACCAGCCCGTACGTCACGGGTCCCCTGGGCGGCGAGAAGGCCGGCGATGTCAACTACTACCCGCCGGAATGGGAGTACATCCCGTTCCCGCCGGGCGGTGGCGCGCCGTGGTGGAAGCTCCGCCTGGTCATGGGCGGCGGCTCGCGCGAAGGCGTTGACCTGGGGTTTGTGGAGGCGGTGCCCGATTTTCCGGATCCGGGCACGCACGAGACCCAGTACGATTATTTTGTGGTGGTCAAACCCGACACCGGGTACTTCGACCTGTCGGGCATGCCGGGCGATGGCGTGGGCATGACGCTCGGCACGGATTACCGTGTGTTTCTCGAGCCGCGCCGGTTCAACCCGCTGGTGATCGACAACGGCACGTACGGCAGCCCGAGCGGCAGTTGGGACGGCGGCATGTACTTCGACGCGATGCAGATGCCGATGGGCCTCCGCGACGATTCGCCGACCGTGGACTACGCAAGTAATATCTGGCAGAACGACCCGCTGTGGCTCGAATACGAACCGTGGTGGCACGAGCGGACGGCGGACCGCACGACGGCCAAGCCGACGCGCGTCGGGTTTGACGTGCACGACCTGACCCTCACTTACGAGAGCAACAGCAAGTACGCCACACAAACCGACATGATTTACTCGCGGTATCTGGCGTGGCCTTTGTGGCTCGACCCCTTCGGACTGAACGATGCACGGTTCTACTGGGGCGCGAACGTGTACGTGTATCCGGATGCCGTCGTGACGGAAGGTCCGGCCGACGAAGACATTCAGCCTTTCCAATACGCGTTTGAGAGCGTGCCGTTCTTCCAGCCGAACTTTGATTCGGCGCCGATCGGCCCGCGTTCGATGATGTTCCCGAATCCGCCGGCGCAGCCCGAGCGGCCGGAGTATGCGACCTGGCCCGCGGCGCTCTTGCCCGACGAATACCCGAAGATGACGGATTGGCCGGCGGCCAACCGGCGCGCGCGCATCCTGAAACAGCACATTGACTCGAGCAGCAAGCCGACCGCGATGCTGGGGATCAATGTTGCGGGTTCGAACGACCCGGTGGTCAACCGGTTCAACCGGCTGCAGATGCAGCAACTGACGGTCGCGTTCTGGGGTCCCGACTTTACGCCGAGCGACCTGCAAGCGCTCGATGTGGACGGGCTGGATCCCGAATCCGGCGTGCTGCTGTATGAAGACGCCGACAGCGATTCGGTGTTCAACAGTGAATTCGGCAGCGACGCCCCGGTGCCGCTGCGGAACCTCGTGTGGCGTCCGGAACCGGAGCCCGTGGACCTGGACGGCGACGGCAATGCCGACGATATCGACGGCGACGGCGACGTGGACAGCAAGGACCGGGCCTGGGTGCTCCGGCTGCGTCCCAAGCTGGCGTGGAGCGTGCCGGACACCGACGCGGGCGGCCCGCGGTACACGACCCCGATTCGCGACACGATGCTGAAGAGCGACGAGCCGGTTCTGGCGAAGGCGCTGCCGGTGGATAAGGACGCCGTCAAGTCGCCGCGCGCCGTGACTCGCCGCGAGGAAGGTGCGGACAAGGCCGCGCCCGCGCTCGTGGAAGAAGTGGATGGCGAGGCGTACTGGGCGAAGCGGCCCGTGCGTATTCATAAGGATGAGGTGAAGGCGGCGGCGGATGCCGCGGCTGCGCAAACCAAGGCGGTGCCGCAAGCCGGCAGCTCGGGCGACGACCTGTTTGTGGTAGTGCGGACCTCGAAGACCATCGGCCGCCTTGAGCCCTTCAAGGTGTTCATCCCGATGACGTTGCCGGGGCGTCCGGTGCAGGACCAGCAGGCGGGCATTCAGTTCACGCCGAGCAACATCGTGTCGCCGCAGGCGCTGACGAAGCTCCATCCGGAGGAGGACCCGATCGAAGGGTGGTACTACCACGAGATGATGGAGTCCTCGATTTCGTGTGAAGTGATTGATTTCACGGGGTCGGGGCAGTCGATCTTCCTGGACGGCACGCCGGTGCCGGCGCTGGGCATTGACGCCTCGACGAACCGGCCCGATTTGACCAAGGCGCAGGGAACGGATGGGCTGGGCGGCCCGCAGTCGTTCGTAGTGGCGGGAGCGGTCTGGACCAGCGGGGCGTTCGTAGACCATTACCTGATCGACTCGCAGTACAAGAGTTTCCGGATTACCGGGAACTCGGATAACCGCCTGACGCTGCTGTCGGGCGAGCCGGCGGACGGCCAGTGGCGGATTGTGAGCAATCCCACCTTCCTCGAGCAGGTCATTGTCGAGTTGTACGACGAGGGCGGCGACGGGAGGTTCACGCTTCAGAACGATCTGCTGCCCCTGAGCCTTGACCAGACGGTCAGCGGCGTGGCTATCTACCGCGATAACGACGCCAATCCGGCGAACACCAACGGCCAGTTCGATAAGGACATCGACATCCCGTTGACGCTGGATTATCCGCCGTACCTGATTGGCGCGGTGGGCGAACCGTCCACGCAGGTGCTGTTCGTGTTCTCGACGCCGGGGACGGACAATCTGCCGAAACCGATGTCGCAGCAGGCGAACAACCGGCAGTGGGTTCAGGACTCCATCGGGACCACCGCGACGCATCCGGATACCGGCGCCGACTTCTTCATTGTGGTGCGGGCGAGTGATCGCATGGAGCTCGGAGACGATTTCCGGGTCGCGGTCGTGGGGTGGGGCCCGAACACGCCGACCGAGCCCGATCCCGACACGTTCCCGCCGCCGCCGGCAGCCGACCGCGGTGAATTCGACATCTTCAGCGAGTTCCCGTGGGGCGCGCGGGCGCTGGGCTTTGTCACGATCTATAACGAGGCGGATTACCCGAATTCGGACATGCCGACCCTGGGCGTTCCGGACAACAGCGGGTTCAATTTTGTCCGCTTCCATGCCAACAAGGCGGTGCGCACGGCGGTTACGACGGCCAGCGAACGGGTGGTCGGGCCGACGGACGTGGTGATCCGGGCGGTTTCGACCGACCGGCTGCCGCAGGTGGTGCCGACCAGCGGGTTGTCGTTTGTGATCTTCGGGAGCGGCTTCGGCACGTCGCCGACCGTGACGCTGGCGGGCATTCCGCTCGTGGTGACGCAGGCGTCGGATACGGAGATCGCCGTGACGATTCCCGGCGGGTCGGTCATCGACCAGGATCCGATCGTGCTCACCGTGTTGAACCCGACGACGGGCAAGCAGACCAGCCGGGGCGACTTGTTTACGCTCATCTCGGTGCCGCCGGATGCCAACGCGCCGGTGATCACGTCGCTGTCGCCGGATGCCGGCGCGAGCGAAGACTTCCCGATCGCGATATACGGGGAGAACTTTGACGATCCCCTGGTGTACTTCGGCCAGACCCTGATGCCGGTGGCATCGTGGACATCGACCCGCATCGACGTATCGTTTCCTGCCGCGGGGCTGGGCCAGACCGGCACCCTGGACGTGACGGTGCGGAACCAGACGCAGCTCTCGACGACGAAGCTGGACGCGTTCATCTACCGGAATCTGCCGGTGGCGCCGCGGGCGTGCTTCATCGCCACGGCGGCATACGGCACGGATTCCGCGCGTGAACTGTGGATGTTGCGGCGCTTCCGCGACGACGTGCTGCTGCAGACCACGCTGGGGACGGCGTTCGTGGACATGTACTACCGGGTCAGCCCGCGGATTGCGGCCACGGTGGCTCCGCGGCCGGCGCTGGCGGCGCTTGTCCGGGGCGCATTGACCCCGGTATCCTATGCGGTAACGTCGCCCGGCAAGGCGATGGGAGCGGTCGTGTTACTTGCGTTGGGCGTTTGTGTGGCCCGCCGCCGCGCGGGAACGACATCACTGCGCGGGCACAACTGAGGAATCGACGCGTAACGGCGGGCCCTGGGGGGGCCCGCCGAACCGTGCGAAAGGAGAATCCAAGGTGAGCGTGAGAGTCCGTATGGCAATGCTTGCAGGCGTGGCCGTCTGTGTGCTTATGGCGGGGCCTGCCTACGCATTCTTTCCGTTCGGCGGCTTCACCGAGGTCAACAAGACGCTTCGGTACATGACGTGGCCGCTCGAATACCTTGACACAAACGGCGACGGCGACGTGGGCTCGGATGAAGGCGTCCGCTGGACGCTGGAGCGAGAGAACACCATTGCCCGGCAGGAGCTGGACGATGAGGGGAACCTCATCACGGTGTACACGACGACGGGCTGGACGGACACCGAGCAGGCGATCCTCGCGCAGGGGTTTCAGGTGTGGGAAAACGTGCCCACCAGCTACATCGGCTTCTACCTGACCGCGCCGGTCTCGGAGCCGCTGGTCATCCGGCCGATCGACGACATGGATTACGTGATCGGCGACTCGCTCGCGGGCATGGATTTCATCAACTATGTGGCGGTGGAAGATCCGGGAGAGGAAACCCTGCCTACCGGCGTGCTGGGCGTGACGCTTCTGACGCTGGTGCTTGAAGACACGTTTTTCACCCCGCCCGGCGGGACGCAGGCGATCCAGGTGAGCGGCGGCCAGATTGTCGAGTGCGACATCGTGTACAACGGCGCGGCGTTCCGGGAGCGCACCGTCGAGATTGACACGGGCGGCGGCAACATAACGACGCAGACGCTGCCGGCGACGTATGACCTGCTGGCGACGCACGTCCATGAGATCGGGCATTCTGTCGGGATGGCCCACACCCCGCTGAACAACTTTTCGGATTTCCTGGACGACTCGGCCAACACGGGGCTCCTGGCGGATCTCGAACAGCGCGTGTATGCGCAGCGGAATGCCGCGGGGGTTCTGGTGCAGGTGGGCGTAACGCCGACCATGTATCCGATCTATTTTGCGACGGATCTCGGCGACGGCAAGTTTACGGCGGGCTGCTCCGACCTGGCGCCGGACGATATGGCGGGCGTGTCGTTTCTGTATCCGCGGGGTTCGCAGGCGCGGTATTTCGCGGTGAAGCATGAAGTGCGCTCGCAGACGCGGGTCGATTTCCCGTCGGTGCCGCTGCCGGGCGCGCACGTGATTGCCTGGAGCGACGCGGACCAGAACGTGGGCACGCGCCGCGTGCCGATGTTCAGCACGATGTCGGCGTTGTACGAACACCAGGAGGAGTTTTCGGGGTGGTTCGAGCTGATCAATCTCCTGAAACAGCATGAGACAAGCGATGGCGTGACGTTTGATGCGACGTACGTGCTTACGAGCAATCCCATTAACGGCGTCACGAAGCCGGAAGGCTATACGCCGGGCGATTTCGACTCGACGCGGGTGCTGTTCAACCAAAGCGATTTCAGTTTCCCGACCGCATTCCCGTCGGAAGTGTTCAATGAGACGGGCAACCTGTTCGGCATCGAGCAGCGGGAACAGGGCACCCCGTTGACGTACAACCCGTTGACGGGCCAGGTCGAGAGCGCCACAAGCGGCAAGACATTGAACACGATGCTGCCGGGCAGCAAACCGATGTTTGGCGCGGAGAACAACGTCTGCTGGCTGAATGTGGTGGTGGCTGGCGTGGCGCCGGCCGCTCAGACCCCGCGGTTCCTGCGCAGCATGCGCGACGGGTTCCTGCTGGGGTCGCCGGTGGGCACGGCGCTGATCGACGCGTACTACCGCACGGCGCCGCCGCTTGCCCGGTATCTTTCGACGCACCCCGTCGCCCTGGGTTGCGCGCGCGGCGCGTTTGGCGGCGTGGAATGGGTGTACAGACACGCGGAGATGCTGTTTATGGCGACGGCAGGATTGTTCGGACTGGGCGTGATGCTGGAGTTGCGGCGGTGGCGCGCTGTGCGGGCGGCCGCCGGCCTGCTCGTCGTCGCGGGCCTGCTGCTTGCGGGCGGTTCGGCCCACGCCCTGCTGGCCAAGATGTCTCCCGAACAGATGGTGAAGGCCTCGGATTACATTTTCGTGGGGACCGTGGAAGCCGTAGAGAGCTTTTACCTCAAGGAAAACGTGATTGTCACGGATGTGACGATCCGGACCGACGACAACGTGAAAGGCCATCTGAACAAGGGCGGCCAGATTGTGTTGCGCCAGCCGGGCGGCCGTGTCGGGTCGACCCTCCGTTATGTGACGGATCTTCCCAAGTTCAGCGAGGGCGAGGAAGTGGTCCTGTTCATGCAGGCCGAGAAACGCCGCGCTCCGGCGGTGGTCTGCGGCGAACGGGGTAAGCTTCAGGTGCGTACGGACGCGCTGAACGGCGAGAAATACGTGGTGTTCGGGGAAACCGCCATGGGTCTGGGCGAGCCGGCCACGGAGAAGACGGAAACGGGCGGGAAGGCGGCCACGGCCAAGCGCGTGGAACTGGAAGATTTCAAGGCGTATCTGCGCGGGCTCGACCAGAAACTCAAAGCCGACGAGGAGGCCGCGAAAAAAGCCGAGTGATCGCCCGCTTGACAGGCAGGAGATACCCCCCGGAAACGGATGTTTTCGGGGGGTTTTTTATGCCGGCGCCGCCCGGCGACGTCTGGTGTCGTGTCCTGTGCGGGACCGCCGCCCCCGGCGGCCATCGGCGTTTCGACCGGCGAGGGCGCCGGTCCCACACAAGAGGGAGGAAACATGCCGGTGGGGGATGCCTGCGACGGGGGGGCAGATGAGGATTCGATGCGCGAAAATGCACGATGTACAGGGGGTTCTGGTGCGGCTTTCGCCGGGGAAGTGTCTTTGACCCGGTGCCGGGCTTGGTATATGATTGGCTGCCGGACGCGGGCGATGCCGGGGCCGTGCAGGCCGCCACAACGCGCGTCGCGTCAACCCCACGCAGGCGGGGTCCGTTGTAGAGAAGAACCATGTGGGCAGGGGTGTTTCGTGCCTCGTGGACGAGGTTCTCCCGGCATGGAGGGTTTCGCCAGCGCGCCCTGCTCTTCCGGACTCAGGAAAGGCAACGATGCTCCGAGGATTGCTGATACGTAAAACCTTTCTGTTGTTGGATTTGGCGCTCATCGCGCTCCTGCTGATTGTGGCGTATCTGGTGTTTTCCACCATCCTGGAACCCGTCCGGGCGGTTGAAACGCCGCCCCCCCCGGAGGCGGTGGACGACCTGCGCCTGGCCAAAGTGGGCTTGCCCGCGGATTACAGCGTGATCAAAGAGAACGGGCTGTTTGGTCCTGCGGCGAAAACCAGCGCTCCGGATGCCGCCAGCGCCGCGGCCGCGGCGGCCGCGCCGACGGTCGAAGTGACCCGTCTTCCCCTGAAGCTCCTGGGCACGGCCGCGACCTCGCCCACGGATCCGCTGGCCAGCGCCGGGATAAAGAACACGCAAACGAACATCGAGGACACCTATTACCTGGGCGAACCGGTGCTCTCGGATGTGGTGCTCGAAGAGGTCCACAAGCGGGAGGTCGTGCTGTTCAACAAGAAAGAGAACAAGCGCGAGATTCTGTCCATGGACGAAAAGGAGACGGTTCCCGCGCACCTGGCGGCGGCTCCCGGCGCTCCGGCGGCGCCGCAGCCCGCGGAGGGGGAGGAACCGGGACCGGTTTCGGTCAAGAAACAGGAGCTCATGGAAATCGCGAGCGACATGGGCCGGCTGATGACGGAGCTCAAGCCGCAGCCGTACAAGGACGCCAGCGGAAAGATGGTCGGCATCACTTCGCCGGATCTGGGCAAGGTGCCGCTGGCGAAGAAGGTTGGCCTGGCCGACAATGACGTGATTACCGCCATCAACGGCATGTCGATCGACAGTGTCGAGAGCATCGGAAAAATCGCGGAAAAGTTTAAAAACCTCAACGTGTTCCATCTGAAAGTGCTGCGGAACGGCCAGACCGTTACGCGCACCATCAAGCTGGAATAGGGGGGCGCGCGCCCCGCTCCATGGCGGGGCGGCTACAGGACGCATGAGTTTCAGGCCACAGAACAAGGGGAAGGACACACCGTGAACTACGGCTGGATGACCACGCGGGCATTGCTGTGCCTTGGGGTTGCGCTGATGGTGTCGGCTCTGCCGGCGGGAGCGCAACAGGACGCTGCGGAGGAAGCGCCGCCGGTCGAAGAGGCCGCGGCAGCGCCAGAAGCGGCCCCGGCCGCGTCAACCGAAGAAGCGGCCCCCGCGTCCGCCGAGGAAGCCGCGCCCGCCGCGGCCGACGAAACGGCGCCCGCGCCCGCGGCTACGCCCGCGCCGCCGCCCCGGCGTCCGGCGGTCCCGAGACAGAGCGCTCCGTCCGTGCCGCGGCCCCAGGTGCGACCGGAGCGGGCGGACCGCCCCCGGCAGGTGAGTCCGGACGAACTGGCGCCCACCGGCCGGGAGATCCCGGCGATCCCGGTCGATCCCTACCGGCCGAAGGCGACTTCGCCCGTTGGCGGCAACCGGGGGACGGCCGATGAACCGTTGCTGACGCTGGATTTCGAGGAAGATAACCTGCTGGACGTGATCAAGATCATCGGCGCGCAGACCGGGAAGAACTTCGACATAGATCCCCAGATGGCGCAGATGAAAGTGACTCTGATCTCGCACGCGCCGATTCCGGCGTCGATGGCTTACGACATCCTGGGCTCGCTGCTGCAGATGCGCGGGTATGACATGGTGGAGGTGTTGGACGGGCACCTGGTGCGGATCGTGCAGACCGGCCAGTTTACGGAGAAGAGCCCGCTCGTGATCGGGCGCGATGACCCGAAGGGGTACGACCGGGTGGCGACGCACATCGTGCCGATCCTGTACGCCAACGCGGCGGACCTGCAGTCGTTGCTGCAGCAGCTCGGGTCGCAGACGGCCATCGTGAGCGTGTATGAAAAAACCAACATGCTCATCATCACGGACAACGCGGACGGCATCCGCAACATGTTGTCATTCATTCAGGAGGTCGACGTTCCGGGGTACGAGACGGAAATGGAGATCTTCGCGCTCGAACACACGCGGGCGGAAGTGCTGGCGACGCAGATCCAGGACATTCTGGGCGTGACGGCGGAAGGCGCTCCCGCGGCGGCGGAACGTGCGGCGCGGCCGACGCCGGTGCCGCGGCAACCGGCCCGTCCGAACGTGCCGGGCCGGCCGGAATCGACGGTGGTCAGCCACCAGGAAACGATGCGCATCGTGTCGGACGAGCGGCTGAACGCCCTGATTGTGCTGGCGAGCGCGCCGCTGATGGGCCAGGTGCGGGACCTGATCGCGCTGCTCGATACGCCCACGGATTACGAGTCGGACAACCTGCACGTCTACCAGTTGCTCAACGCCGACGCGACGAAGGTGGAAGAGGCCTTGAACGCGGTCATCGGGCTGACGCCCCGCGCGGAGGGCCAGCAGCAGGGGGCGCCCGCGGCGACGGCGGAGATCCAGCCGTTCGAGAAGAAGGTGCAGATTACCAGCTATGAAGACAGCAATTCGCTGCTGGTTGTGGCGGCGCCGCAGGATTACCGGGTCATCCGCGAGCTGATCGCGCAGCTCGATGTGCCGCCGCGGCAGGTGCACGTCGACGCGGTGATCATGGAGGTGACGATCAGCGACAACTTCGACCTGTCCGTCGAGCTTGCGGGCATTGATGGCGAGGACGGCTTCGGATTGAACAACGTGGTGACCCTGGCGACGGTGCTCACCGAGGGGCCGCTGGCGGCGGTGGGCGATGGCGGCGTGCTGGCAGGCATCATCGACGGCACGACGGAGGTGACCATCCCCGACGGCGCGGGCGGGTTCATCACGCAGGAGATTCCCAACATTCCCCTGCTGCTGCAGACGCTCGAGGCGATTACGGAAGTGGATGTGCTGGCGCAGCCGGGCCTGACGACGAAGGACAACGTCGAGGCCGAGGTGGTGGTGGGCCAGGAAGTGCCGTTCATCACGGGCAGTTCGCGGTCGCTGGACCAGTCGGCGATCGGATCGAGCGTGTTCAGCCGGGTGGAACGCGAGGACGTGGGCATCAAGCTGAAGGTCAAACCGCAGATCAGCGAAGGCGATTACGTGTCGATGGAGCTCGAGGTGGAGGTCTCTGAAGTCATCCAGAGCACGGTCGGCGCGGACGTGAACATCGTGGGCCCGACGCTGTCGAAATCCAACGTGAAGACCGAGACGGTGATCAAGGACGGTTCGACGGGCATTCTGGGCGGGCTGCTTCGGGAAGGCACGGACCGTTCGATTCGCCAGCCGCCGTATCTGGGCGACCTGCCCATGGTGGGGTGGCTGTTCCGGACGAAGAGCAACACGCGGAGCAAGCGCAACCTGGTGCTGCTGGTGTCGCCGTATATCATCAAGGAAGGCATCGACATGGACCGGGTCACGAAGTACCGTATGGACCAGTTCAGCAACGCGAATGTCGACGTGCTTTTCGAGAAGGGCTACATCAAGCGCATCAACAAGCGCAGGTACATGCGCAACGAACACCGGCCGACGCGGGCGCGCGTCGAGCAGATCAACGCGGGCGAACGCTTTGGCCGGGGCGACGCGAAGCAGGGCACGGAATGAGTCCAAAACGCAGCGCGAGAATCGGCGAGATCCTGCTGGAATTGGGGCACATCCATCAGGAACAGGTGGATGAAGCTCTGGAACTGCAGCGGATCCGTCCGAAACGGCTGGGGCAGATCCTGCTTGACCTGGGGTATTGCGAAGAGGACCAGGTGCTCGAGGCGCTGAGCGCGCAGTTCGGCATCCCGTTCGAGCGCACCGTGACGGCCCAGATCGATTCGTCGCTGACGACGAAGGTGCCGATCAATTTCATTCGCGAATACCGCATGGCGCCGTACAAGAAGGACGGGGCGGTGTATTGCGTGGCGGTGAACGATCCCGTGAACCTGTTGCCGCTGGACGATCTGCGGCTTCTGCTGGGCGGGCCGGTGTCGCCGGTGTTGTGCCGCGGGGACGACATTCAGGGGATGCTGGATTCGTATTTCGACCGGCAGGGCGAAAGCGCGGCGGACATGATCGACGACATCGTGCTGGCCGAGGGGGAGACGGGCGAGATCCATACGCTGGATTCGCTGGAGGCCTCGGAGCGCGACCTGCTGGATCTGGCGAACGAGGCGCCGATCATCAAGCTGATCAACCTGCTGATCACGGGCGCGATCCGCGAGCGCGCGTCGGATATTCACGTGGAGCCGTTCGAACGCGACGTCCGGGTCCGGTACCGGATCGACGGGGTGCTGTACGAGAAGCTGGCGGTGCCGAAATCGCAGCAGGCGGCGGTGATCTCGCGCATCAAGATCATGGCGAACATGAACATCGCGGAGCACCGTCTCCCGCAGGGCGGCCGCATCAGAATCCGCTTGAGCGGGAAGGAAATCGACATTCGCGTCTCGGTGATTCCGGTGGCGTTCGGCGAACGCGTGGTGATGCGTATCCTGGAAAAGGGCACGTTTCTGTTCGGGCTGGAGGAGCTGGGGCTTTCGAAACAGGATTATGCGGTGTTTGACCGGATGATCATGAGTTCGCACGGGATCATCCTGGTGACGGGCCCGACGGGTTCGGGCAAGTCGACCACGCTGTATGCCGGTCTCCAGCGCGTGAACTCTCCGGACAAGAACATCATCACGGTCGAGGACCCCATCGAATACCAGATGCCGGGCATCGGCCAGATCCAGGTGCGCGACCGGATCGGCCTGAATTTCGCGGCGGCGCTGCGCGAGATTCTGCGCCAGGACCCGGACATCATTCTCGTGGGCGAGATTCGCGACCATGAAACCGCGGAGATGGCGGTGCAGGCGTCGCTCACGGGCCACCTGGTGTTCAGCACGCTGCACACGAACGACAGCGCGGGCGCGATCACACGGCTGGTCAACATGGGCATCGAGCCGTTCCTGGTCAGTTCATCGACGATCGCGATTATGGCGCAGCGCCTGGTGCGCCGGGTCTGCCCGGAGTGCCGGGAGGAGTACGAGCCGAAACCGGAGAGCTGGGTGGAACTCGGCCTGCGCGCCGACGACGCGAAAGGCCTGACGGCCTGGCGCGGAACTGGGTGCGATAAGTGCCAGGGGCGCGGGTACTACGGGCGAATCGGCATCTTTGAGCTGCTGGTGATGAGTCCGCAGATTCAGGAGCTGACCCTGAAGGGCGTGGATTCGAACGTCATCAAGCGCGAAGCGGTGCGGGAAGGATTGCGGACGCTGCGGGCGGACGGTGCGGCGAAGGTGCGCGCGGGGATCTCGACCATCGAAGAGGTGCTGCGCGTGACGCGCGATGATCTGCTCGAAGGCGTCGTCGCATGAGGCAGGGAGGCGTGGATTAACCGGCATGGCCGTATTTGATTACGAAGCGATCGCGGGTTCGGGCAAGCAGGTGCGCGGCGTCATCGACGCGGATTCGCCCGCGGCGGCGCGCCGCAAACTGCGCGAACAGGAGCTGTTCCCGACCAGCGTGCGCGAGTCCAGCGGCAAGGCCGCGGCGTCGACCGACGTTATGGGGGGGTCGCTGAGCCGCATCAAGGGCCGCGACATCGCGTTGATGACGCGGCAGCTGGCGGTCCTGCTTGAAGCGGGCATGTCGCTCGTCGAGGCGCTGACGGCGCTGCTGGAGCAGACCGGGAATCCGCGGCTGAAGAAGATCGTGTTCGATGTGCGCGACCGGGTCAATGAAGGCATGACGCTGGCCGATGCGATGTCGCAGCATCCCAAGGCGTTCAACGCGCTCTATGCGAACATGGTGCGCGCGGGGGAAGCGAGCGGCGCGCTCGAGTCGGTGCTGATGCGCCTGGCGGACCTGCTGGAGCGCAACGTCCGGCTGCGTGCCCGGGTGGTGTCGGCCCTGGCGTATCCCGTGCTGATGGCGTGCGTGAGCGTGGGCGTGATTGTGTTTCTGCTGATGGTGGTTGTGCCGAAGATCGTGGGCACGTTCGAACGGCAGAATGTGGAACTTCCAGCCATTACGAAGGCGATGCTCTTCGCGTGCGATTTTCTGTACGCGTGGTGGTGGCTCGTGCTGCTGGTGGCGGTGGGCTGCCTGCTGACGTGGCGCGCGTGGGTGAAGCGTCCGGAAGGCCGTCTGAAGTGGGATCGTCTCAAGATGTCGCTGCCCTACGCGGGCGATCTCTACCTGAAGATCGTGTGCACGCGGTTTTCGCGCACGCTGGGCTCGATGCTGGAGAGCGGGCTCACGATGCTGAACGCGCTCGAGGTGGTGAAGTCGGTATTGCAGAACCGGCAGGCCGAACAGATCATGGACGACGTGAAGACGCAGGTCCGGCGCGGCCGGAACCTGTCGGAGCCGTTGCGGGAATCGGCTGTGTTTCCGCCAATGCTGGTGCACATGGTGGAGTTGGGCCAGCGCAGCGGCGAGCTGCCGGCCATGCTGTTGCGAACGGCGGACACGTATGACGAGGAAGTGAACATGGCGGTGGACGCCCTGGTGAGTCTCCTGGAGCCGGTCATCATCCTGGTGATGGGCGTATTTGTAGGGTTTCTTGTGATTGCGGTGCTGCTCCCGGTGCTTACCATCAGCAGCACGTTCGCCTGAGGAGGGCCTGAAAATGAATCGTCGCGAACAGTGGGAACGCAAACAACGGCGGGCCGGCTTCACGCTGGTGGAGTTGATGGTGGTGATCGTGATCCTCGGTCTGCTGGCCGCGTTGGTGGCGCCGCGCTTCCTTACGGTGGCGGACGAGGCGCACGTGAGCGCGGCGAAGGCGCAGATCTCGCATTTCAAGACGGCCCTGACGCAGTACAAACTCGAGTTCAAGAAGTTCCCGACCTCGAGCGAAGGGCTTGAAGCGCTGGTCAGCAATGCGAAGAACAAGAACTACCTGGATGCCGACAGCGTCCCGAAGGATCCGTGGGGCAATCCGTACGTGTACACGTGCCCGGGGGCCGAAGGCCACGAGTTTGAGATTGTGAGCTACGGCGCCGACGGCCAGAAAGGCGGCACGGAATACAACGCGGACATCGTGAGCTGGAACCTCCAGGGCGAAAGCAACTAGGACGGCGGCTGGTGATGCGCCCTCGCCGAAATGCGACGGACAGCAGCGTGCCGGACCCCGGCGCGGCGGAGGGCGGTTTCACGCTGGTGGAACTCGCCGTGGTGGTGGGGATTGTCGCGCTGTTGCTGGCGGTGGCCATTCCGCAACTGGTGCCGTCGATCCTGTTCAGCACTCTGGAAGGGTCGGCACGCCATCTGGCGGGCTACGGCCGCGCGGCGATGGCGCACGCCGTGATCACGCACGAGCGTCTTACGATCCGTATCGAGCTGACGCCGGAAGACGGCGCGCCGCAACAGTACTGGGCGGTGCGCTGGTATACCGAGGAGGAGTTGCAGGACGAAGAGGACGAAGACGGGATGTTCGCGGACAGCTCGTTCGGCCGGGTGGACGGCGTGACCGGCGGCGAACGCGCGCAGGACCGCAACGCCGCGCTCTACCAGCCGGGCTCGGAGGAGGACATGGCGAATCAGGCACGCCTTCTCCAGGAGCGCTTCGACCGGTTCGCGACGATGTCGCTGCAATCCAAGACGCGCAATGTGAAGCACGACGGACTTCTGGGGGAGATGGGGCCGTTGTTTGGCGACGAGGAATTCGCGCTGGACTCGGGCGACGACGAAGACAGCGTGGAAGAGGTCAAGACGTCGCTGCTGGAGCGCACGCGGCTTCCCGATGGCGTCGAGATCGAAAGCGTGCGGGTGGGGACGTCGGAATTGAGCAGCGGCCTGGTCGAGGTGGATGTCACGCCGCTGGGGCTGGCCGAGCCGGTGCACATCTATCTCAAGAGCCGCGATACCGAGGATTACTTCACCGTCGCCTGGGACCCGATCACGGGCGGCGCGCACATTTACGAAGGGAAAGAGGAGCCGCTTTGACGGACCGCGAGCACCGGAGAGGGCCGCATCGTTCCGCGCGGACAGGCGACGACGGATTCACGTTACTCGAGATCGTGGTCGCCCTGGCCGTGATTGGCGGGGTGATGTTCATCCTGCTCGAGACGCATTTCCGGGCGCTGCGGCTGTACGAATCGGCGCGGGACGAGGTGACGATCCGCAACTTTATTTCGCAGGCGATGGGCCGCGCGGAAACGGAGGTGCTCGCGGGCAACCTGGCCGGAGACGGCGATTTCGGCGAACGGTATCCGGATTACACGTACACGTTCGAGGCGCAGCAGATGGGGGAAGGCTACGTGCTGCTCTACGACGTGCTGATTTCGGTCGAAGACCCCCAGGGGGAGACGCACGAAATCGTGTTCATGGTATACGACCCGCGGTCGAGCGGAGGCGGGACAACGGCCGGGACGCGGTCCGGCACGGGTTCGGGGCCGGCCTCGGGCATTGATCTCAGCGGGCTGTCGTCGCGGGCCGGCGGAACGCAATCGGGTTCAGGGCGGTAAGGCGGCATGCGCAACCAGGGTTTTACATTGATGGAGCTGATCCTGGCGATGGCCATCATCGTCATCATGACGGCCATCGTGTATTCGTCGTTGAGTTCCGTGGTGAATTCTACCGCGATGGCGCGGGCGGCCGCCGAGGAAACGCGGTTGCGGCAGTTCCTGGCCCGCAGTTTTGAGACCAATTTTCGCAGCGTCTACTCCGATCGCACCAATGAACAGCCCGCATTTCAGTTCATTGGTGTGAACGACGAGAGTTCAGACGGTCCCATGGACTCGGTGCGCTTCTGTTCGACCGCGCCGCTCATGGGGGGGATGGCCCTGCCCGGCGACCTGAAAGAGGTGCGATACGAGGTGATGAACGACGAGGCCAGCGAACTCGGCCTGGATCTCGACGAAACCCGCGCGGAAAAGGACGAAGACCGCCCGGAAGGTTCGACGCTGGAATCGGTGGAGATGCCGCTCATCGCGGGGAACGTCGAAGCCCTCGACACGGCGGATGAGGACGAACTGGCGGAGCTGGCTACGGACCCCAATTACGAGGCGCCGCATTGGAGCGTTCCCATTCGCTCCATGGACCTGCAGTATTTTGACGGCGCCGAGTGGCTCGACGAATGGGATTCGCTCCAGTTCGGCCGCGTGCCGTGGTGCGTGCACATCCGCATCAATTTCGCGAAGACCGACGAGCAGCTCAAGGAGGAGGCCTCCGAGAACTATGATGACATCGACGACCCGGATTTCGAGATGGTTATCCCGATTCCGCTGGGGCTGGGCGTGACGGAAGACGGCCGTTCGCTGGCGGATTTCTCGGGGCAGGCCGCGCGCGACGCCCTGGAACAGCTCGAAGGCGAGGCGTCGCGGGAGGAGGGCGGCGCGCAGGGCGGCAACAACAACATCCAGACCGAAAGGAGCAACCAGTGAACCGGCGCCTGGCGCGTTCCACGGCCAACGCCCGCCCCGGCGATGAGGGCGTGGCGCTGCTGCTCGCCTTGTTGTTCGTCGTGTTGCTTACGGTGCTGGTTGTCGAGCATGCCTACGAAACGACCGTGGAAGCGAGTTACGTCGAGAACAACCTGACGATGTTTCAAGCCGAGACCGCCGCGCGTTCGGCCGTTGCCTACGGCTATTCGCTGCTGGCAAGCGACCTGGAGTCGTCGACGCTTGCGGGCGTGGAAGGGACGGATTTTGACAGTCTGGTGGACGTGTGGGCCGAGGGGCTCCCCTACCAGCAGATCAACGAGGCGATCATGCAGTGCCGGGTCCAGGATGAATATGGCAAACTCAACCTGAATGCGCTGCTCAAGCCCAACAACAACGAAGAGAACGAATATGTGGTGGAGGCGTTGCGCATCCTGATCGAGCGGCGCGGGGGCGATCCCGAACTGGTGGACGCCATCCTGGACTGGGTGGATCTGGACGACAATGTGCGCAGCAGCGGCGCGGAGGCCGACTATTACACGACGCTGGAGCCCGCGTACGGGTGCAAGAACGGGCCGTTCAGCTCGCTGGAGGAATTGTTGCTGGTGGACGGCATGACCACGGAGCTGTATTTTGGCGATCCGGAAAACCCCGAGGAGTTTCCATCCTTGACGGAGCTGCTCACGGTGCACGGGGATCCGCTCGGGCGGATCAACGTGAACACGGCGCGGTATCCGGTGCTGGAGGCCATGTCCGAGGCGATTGGGGAGTCCGGATTGTGCGAGATGATTTTGACCTGGCAGGAAAACGGCGATCCGGTGACCAGCCGGAAGGATGCGGAGACGCGCGGACTGCTGGATGCGAAAGAGCAGACCAGCCGGCAGCAGCGCCGCGCCGAGGCGGAAGCCGGGGCGCGCAAGCCGGAAGTGTGGACCTGGTCGAGCGACGTGTTCCAGATCGAAGGGATGGGATTGTATGAGCGCGCGATGGTGCGGATCCAGGCCTTCGTCTGGCGGGATTCCGGCCGGGAGGCGGCCGAGTTGTTCCGAACGCTGGATTGGAGAGTGACTCAATGAAATTGCCGGCGAGAATTGGCGCAGTGGAATTTGACGAGGACGACATCCGCATCGCCGTGGTGAATACGGGCGGGCGGACGCCGTCGATCGTGGACGGGTGTGCGTGCCGTGCGGTCTATGAGAGCGCGAGCGAACGGTTCGAGGCGCTGGTGGCGGCGGTGGGGCATGCCCGGGCGCAGCTGAAGGTCAAGCCGTCGGCCTGGGTGCTGTGCGCGCGAAGCGACAATGCCATCGCGCGCAAACTGGTCCTGCCGTTCAAAGGGCGGGGCAAGGTGGCCGCGGCCGTGCCGTTTGAACTGGAGCCTTTTCTGGCCTTCCCGATCGATGAATTGGCGGTGGATTACAGCGTTATCCGGGAAGCCGACGGCAACACGGAGGTGCTCGCGGTCGGCGTGCGGCGGACGCTGCTGGAAGAACATCTGGATGTCCTGAACGCGGGCGGGATCGCCATCGAGGGCATCGGTCTGGACGCCACGGGTCTGACCTCGCTGCTGCGGGCGGGGCAGGGGGGAAAGAACGGCCCGGTGGCGGCGTTGCATGTGCGCGAGCGCGGGGCTTCCCTGGTGGTTACGCGGGGCGCGGCGCTGGTGTTTTTGCGGCATCTGCCGCTGACCGCGGGCCAGTTTCGAAACGAGCCGGCAGACGCTGCGCGGGAAGTCCAGAATACCCTGCGGGCGTTTCAGGCGTCCTGGCCGGAAGACGAGGCCGGGGTGTCTGAACTGGTCGTGACGGGTTACGCCATGCCGGAAGCGCACCGGGCGGACTTTGAGCAGGAGCTCGAGGTAGCGGTTCGGCAGGTGGATCTGCTGGAAGGGATGAAGAGCGCGGCCCGGGCGCGTCTCGCGGTTCCCGCAACCCTGGTTTCGCCCGGCGGAGCGGCCGCGCCTGCGGCGGGCGAGACGGGCGAGGATGTCCCGCTTGAGGACGGCGCGAACACCTGGGCGGCGCTGGCCGGCGTCGCGCTGACGGCGGCGGGAGGCGCGTACGGGCTGGATTTCCGCACGGGTCCCCTGGCCGGCACGGCCGGCTGGGGCGGGCTGATGCGGCATGTGGTGTTTTCGGCGTCGCTGGCGGCGTTGCTTCTCGTGGGGTACAGCGTGTACATGTACGTCAGTTACCAGCGGAATCGCGCCGAGATCGAACGAATTGGCAATGCGATCTGGGAGTATTACGAGGAGGCGTTTCCGGCCTCTCCCAAGGTGCAGAGCGGCCGGCCGCCCGCCGACGTGGGCGGCGCCGTCGCCATGGACATGATGCGGGCGGACCATGCCGCCGCGGCGGAGTCGTCGGAGCTGTCGGACGCGGGCATCTACCAGCGGCCGCCCCTGCCGGACATCCTCAAGGAAATCAGTGTGCGGATGCCCGACAGCAAGGTTCGGGTGACGTCGGTCCGGATCATGTCAACGCAGCGGCGGGGCGACCTGCAGAGCATCACCATCGAGGGCGAAGTGGTGGACGCCGACGCGTTTGACGAAGTGATGGCCGGGCTGAAAGAGTCGGAGTTCTTCAAGCAGGTGGAAGGTCCACAGCGCCGGGACGATGGCGGGAAGGCCACGTTCAGCGTACGCGCGTATATCTAGATACAGGAGCAGCGGAAATGGCGAAGATCGCGATGCAGAAACGCGAAAAGATGGTGGTGCTGATTGGGGCGGTGGTTGTGGCCGTCATCGTATCGCAGTGGCTGTTCTCGAACCGCGGTCCGTTCCGGATGTATCACCAGTCTATCCGGGAGGTGGAGGCGGCGCGGCTGCGGCTGCAGGATGCCCAGGTGGTGCGCGACGAGGCGCTGGGCCGTCTCCAGAGCAACGTGGCGCTTGAGGCGAAGCTGCGCAGCCGGGGCGCCTTTGGCCTGTACTCCCATGTGGACCGCGCCCTGCAGGCCCAGAACCTCAAGGGCGGACAGGGCGCCCGGGCCACCCTGGAGACCCAGAACACCGCCGTGCGGTCGGGCGCGTTCGAAGCCGTCAAGCTCCACCTGGAGGGGGTCAGTATGGAGGAACTCCTCGACCTCCTGTTGCGTATTCACAGCGGCGAAAACCTCATCGTGCTGGACCGCCTGGATGAACTGCGCCCGGCGGATGACGGCCGTGGACTCGTGTGCGACATGGTCCTGGTCGCTCCGCGAGGCTGAATTCCGGGGAAATTACCGGATCACGCCGGCCCGCCCGGGCCGGAACCCGGCGGCGTGTCCGCTCTTCCGCGGCAACAGTTTCTTTGTTGACGGGGTTGATTTTTGACAATCCCTCAGTCAGAATGCTCTCAGGAGTCGGAGAAGGGTGTGTTGTGTCCGGCTGCGGAGCAGGCCCGGGGTGGCGGAATGAGGGAAGTTCCTTGACGGGCGGCGCGGGGGCGCGGCGGGTGAGCAGCCGGTTTGTGCCGGGCCGGCCGGGCGGTCTGCTCCAGTGGGCCTACTTATCGACTTCCGGGTTTTTCGCAGATTGGTGCGTGCGCACCGGAACCGCGGTTTCGCGCAACCGTAAGAGGGGCTTGACCATGGGACTCTGGCGTCGGGCGCGCGGCCCGGAACAGGGCGTCCAGAGGGGCGGTAAATTGTTGACAGCTCATGGTGTAAGTGTAATATTTGCAATACTATCTCGCACTATTTACATTGACAAGATCGGGGCATGTCTGGTACATTGAAGGTGCTGAGAAAGTGAGGTTTGGGCCGTGCAACAACAAGCGTATAGCCTCTTCGGGCAGACCCTTGTCGAAAAGGGCGTGATCACCCAAAAGCAGCTTGACGAAGCGATACACAAACAGCAGACGACGATGGGCCACCGGCGCCTGGGCGAGATCCTGGTTCGCCTGGGCTATCTGAGCAAAGGCCATATCACAGAAGGGCTTGCCGAGCAGTTGGGCATCCCGATTGTGCGCCTTTCCGACCGCGAAATCCCGGAGCGGATCCGCAACATGGTGGAACCGAGTATCGCCACCTTGTACCGCATCATTCCGCTGGGCGAATCGGGGGACCGCCTGATCATCGCGACGGCGGACCCGACGAATTTCACGGCCCTGGAGAACGTGGAGCGCCTGCTGGAACGCCCGGTGGAGCCGCAACTGGCGCCGGGGGAAGACATCGCCGAGGCGTTGAGCAAGTATTACGGCCTGAACGAGCACACGGTGGAATCGATGCTCTCGACGGTGAGCAGCGCGTCCACCATGAGCACGTTGAGCACCATGTCGAACGTGAGTTCGCTGGACTCGTCGATGAGCAGCGTGAGCAGCATGTCGGCGAGCGACATCAGCATGAGCAGCATCAGCGTCGATGCGGCGGACTTTGACGTGGGCAGCAATTCGGACGCGGAGGACGATGACGACCACCCGGTGGTCCGGTATGTCCACAATCTGATCCTCGAAGCGTTCCGGCTCCGGGCGAGTGATATTCACGTGGAGCCCGGGAAGTACGACGTGAAAATCCGGTACCGGATTGACGGCGTGCTGCACCTGATGCCGCCGCCGCCGAAACGCGCGCAGGCGTCGATCATTTCGCGCCTCAAGCTGTTGTCGAACATGGACCTGTCGGAACGGCGCATTCCGCAGGACGGCCGCATCAAGCTCAATATCGGCGGCAAGATGGTGGACTTGCGCGTCAGCGCGCTGCCGGCGCAGTACGGCGAGAGCATGGTGATGCGTATCCTGGACAAAAGCGGCCTGATGCTGGGCCTGGGCCAGCTGGGCTTCAGTCCGGAAGACCAGCGCCGCTGGGAGGAACTGCTGGGCCAGGGCACGGGCGTGATGCTGGTGACGGGGCCCACGGGTTCCGGCAAGACGACGACGCTGTACGCGTCGCTCCACAAGCTGAACAGTCCGGACCGGAAACTCGTGACGGTGGAAGATCCCGTGGAGTACCAGCTCTCGGGGATCAACCAGGTGCAGGTGAACCACGAGATCGGGTGGAAATTCGACAATGCGCTGCGCGCGATTTTCCGCCAGGACCCGGACATCGTGATGGTGGGTGAAATCCGCGACTATGAAACGGCGGCCATCGCCATCAAGGCGGCGCTGACGGGGCATATGGTGTTTTCGACGGTGCACACGAACGACGCGGCCAGTTCGTTTATCCGTCTGGTGGACATCGGGGTGAAGCCGTTCATGGTGGCGTCGGGCGTGCGGTGCGTGCTGGCGCAGCGGCTGGTGCGGACGCTCTGCACGACGTGCAAGGAACCGACGAAACCGACGGATCTCCAGAAGGAGCGGCTGGGCCTGAAGATCAATTACAACGATATTGAGCTGTTTGAAGGCAAGGGCTGCGAACACTGCAACCATACGGGCTACCAGGGCCGTATTGGCATCTATGAATTGCTGGTTACGACGGACAAACTGCGCGAATTGGTCATAAACGGCGCGTCCGCGGGCGCCCTGCGGGCGGAAGCCCGGGCGAGCGGCGGCATGAAGACGCTTCGCGAGGATGCCTGGCAGAAAGCGGTGGCGGGCATCACGTCGGTGCAGGAAGTGCTTCGTGTGACCCAGATGGACGAACCGGTGTAGATACGGCGTACGAGAGGAGACGACAGTGCCCCCCCAACAATATGACATGGTGAGTCTGCTGAAGATGTTGATCGACCGCGACGGGTCGGATCTTCACCTCGCGGTGGGCAGTCCCCCCGTGGGGCGGGTACACGGCCACCTGACGTATTTTGGTGAGCGCAACCTGGCCCCCGAAGACACCGAGCGCCTCATGAAGAGCATCGCGTCGGTGGACAACCAGCAGGAGATTCAGGAGGTCGGCGGGTCGGACTTCGGGTTTGCGTTTGAAGATATCGCCCGGTTTCGTGTGTCGATTTTCAAGCAGAAGGGCAACGTGGGCCTGGTGCTGCGTTTGATCCCCAACAAGATCCTGACCTTTGAACAGATTGGGCTGCCCCAGTCGTTGAAGCAGGTGATTTCCCAGCCGCGCGGCCTGATCCTGGTGACGGGGCCCACGGGTTCGGGTAAAAGCACGAGTCTGGCCACGATGATCGATTACCTCAACACGGAATTCGATTATCACATCATCACGATCGAGGACCCGATCGAGTATTACCACAACCACAAGAAGAGCCTGGTGAACCAGCGCGAGGTGGGGGTGGACGTGCCGTCGTTCTCCGAGGCGATTCGCCGCGCGCTGCGCATGGACCCCGACATCATCCTGGTGGGGGAAATGCGCGATCTGGCCACCATCGAGGCCGCGGTGACCGCCGCGGAAACCGGCCACCTGGTGTTTGGCACGTTGCACACGACGGGTGCGGTGCGCACGATTGACCGTCTGGTGGACGCGTTCCCCACGAATCAGCAGGAGCAGATCCGCACGCAGCTCGCGGGCAATCTGAAAGCGGTGATTTCGCAGGCGCTGCTCCCCCGCAAGGGCGGTTTCGGGCGCGTAGCGGCGTTCGAGGTCATGATCACTACGCCGGCCATTCAGAACCTGATTCGCGACAACAAGTCGTACCGCATCACCTCGTCGATTCAGACCGGCCACAAATACGGCATGAATCTTTTGGATGAACACCTGCTGGCGCTGTACAAGAAGGGCATCATTTCGTATGAAGTGGCCGCCGGCCGGGCGCAGCAACTCGATGAATTCCGTGTCGCGGCGAGGCAACTGGGTCTGGAAGACGCGCCGAAGGAAGAACCGGAAGAGGAAGTGAAACCGCGGTAACCGCACGAGCTGAGAGGACGCGTGACTGATGGCCGTCACCCACGAAAGACTGATCGGCGACATCTTGATCGACCATGGCGTGATCACGCCGCTGGAACTCGATGAAGCGCTGCAGCGTCAACGCCTGACCGGCGAGATGCTGGGGCGCGTTCTGGTCCAGATGGGCCTGTGCGACGAGCAGGCGGTGGTGGAAGCGCTCGGCGTGCAGGCGGGGATGGAGCGCGTCGACGTCAACCGGATGCAGGTGTCGCACGAGGTGCTGGGCCGGGTGTCGTCGGACATCGCCCGGTTCTACAACATCGTGCCGATCCGTTTTGACGACGGGGTGCTGACGGTGGCGATGGCGGATCCGCTGAACCTGGGGATCATCGACGACCTGACGCAGATCCTGGGGTGCAAGGTGCGGGGCGCGGTCAGCAATGAGGGGGCGATCGCGGCGTTCATCAAGAACAATTATTCGTACGAGAGCGAATCGGTGCACGAGACGCTGCAGAACCTCGTTGAGCGGGTGGGCGACGCCGAGCTGACGGCGGAGGAACTGGGCCAGCAACAGATCGTGGGCGACGTGGACAACCTGGTGCAGCTGGCGCAGGAACCCGAGATCATCAAGATCGTGAACCTGGTGCTGCTCGAAGCCGTGCAGAAACGGGCGTCGGATATTCATTTCGAGACGTATGAAGACGATTTTCGCATCCGCATCCGCATCGACGGCGTGTTGCACGAGATCGTGAGCCCGCCCAAGGCGATGTCGCTGGCGCTGATTTCGCGCGTGAAGATCATGAGTGAAATGGACATCGGCGAGCGGCGTCTTCCGCAGGACGCGCGCATCGACTTGAAGGTGGGCGATGCCGAGGTGGATATCCGCGTGGGCACGCTGCCGACCCTGTACGGCGAGAACGTGACCATGCGTATTCTCGACCGGACGGCGGTGAAGATCGACCTGGACACGCTGGGATTTTCGCCGGATGTTCTGAAGAAGATCCGCAACGTTATCGCGAAGCCGAACGGCATTTTTCTGGTGACGGGGCCCACGGGCTCGGGCAAGTCGACCACGCTGTACGGCTGCCTGAAGGAATTGAACCAGGTCGGGGTCAAAATCATCACCACGGAAGACCCGGTCGAGTTGCACATCGACCAGCTGGTGCAGGTGCAGGTGCGCGAACAGGTGGGTCTTACGTTTGCGGCGTGCCTCCGATCGATTCTGCGTCAGGACCCGGACATCGTGATGGTGGGTGAAATCCGCGACCTGGAGACGGCGCAGATCGCCGTTGAGGCATCGCTGACCGGCCACCTGGTGCTGAGCACGCTTCACACGAACAGCGCGCCGGAGACCATCACCCGTCTGCTGGACATGGACCTCGAGCCCTTCCTGATCACGTCTTCGCTGGAGGGCATCCTGGCGCAGCGGCTGGTGCGCGTGCTGTGCCGCCATTGCAAGGAAATGTATAAGCCCGACGAGGACGAGCTGAATCTGCTGGGCATTCCTCAGTCGTGGCGGCGGGACCCGAAGTTCAAGCTGTACCGGCCCAACGGCTGTCCGGCCTGCGATTACACGGGGTATTCGGGCCGTGTGGGTCTGTTCGAGATGATGGAGGTGGATGAGCCGGTGCGCGATATGATCCTGGGCCGCGCGATGTCGCATGAACTGCGAAAATACGCGCGATCCAAAGGCATGCGCACTCTGCGGGAAGAGGGGCTTATCAAGTGCGTGCAGGGCATCACCAGCGCCGAAGAAGTGCTGCTGCACACAGACCGTTACGACGACTAAAGGGAGGAGCGCTGTCGTGCCGAAATACGCGTACAAGGCGATGAACAAAGAGGGCAAGGAGGCCTTCGGCATTGTCGAGTCGGAGAACCAGGCCCTCGCGATCAACGACATCCGCCAGATGGGCCTCTACCCCACCAAGGTCTATGAGGCCCGCAAGAGCGACGAGCGGCGTGCGCGCAAAGAAAAGGGCGGACTGAACGAACTGTATTTCGGCGGGGTCAAGACCAAGGAACTGGTGATCATGACCCGGCAGCTCTCGACGCTGATCGACGCCGGTCTGCCGCTGTTGCGCAGCATCAACGTGCTGATCGCCCAGCTCAAACCGAGCAAGCTGCGCGATATCCTGCGGGAGATCCGCGACGAAATCCAGTCCGGTTCGACGTTTTCGGAGGGGCTTGCGAAACATCCGAAGGAGTTCGACCGGCTGTACGTGAACATGGTGCGCGCGGGCGAGGTCGGCGGTATGCTCGAGGTCGTGCTGCAACGGCTCGCGACCTTCATGGAGCGCCGCCAGGCGTTGAAACGCCGCGTGAAGAGCGCCATGGTGTATCCGGTGGCGGTTTTGCTGGTGGCCGTGGGCATCGTGTGGTTCCTGCTGTCGTACGTGGTGCCGGAGTTCGCGGTGATTTTCGAGGATTTCGGGGCGAAGCTGCCCTGGATGACGCAGTTCCTGATCAAGTGCGGCGACTTCGCCCGGTTTGAATGGTGGAAAGTCGCCCTGTACTTCAACGGGACCATCATCACCATCAAGGTATTGAGCAAAATCCACACGGTGAAACGGATCACGGACCGGGTGGTGCTGCGCATTCCGCTGGTGGGCGACCTGATCACCAAGGTGGCGGTGGCGCGTTTTTCGCGCACGCTGGGCACGCTGATCACGTCGGGCGTGCCGATTCTCCAGTCGCTGCGGATCACGAAGGAGACCATCGGCAACGAGGTGATCGAGAACGCCATCCAGAAGGTGCACGACAGCATCAAGGAGGGCGACACGATCGCCGCGCCGCTGGACGAATCGAAGGTGTTTCCGCCCATGGTGGTCAACATGATCGACGTGGGCGAGGAGACGGGCAGCCTCGACGCCATGTTGATGAAGGTGGCGGACATCTACGACGCGGAAGTCGAGGCCGCGGTGGAAGCTCTGCTGGCGTTGATGGAGCCCGTCATGATCGTGGTCCTCGGCGTCATCTGCGGTTTCATTGTTATTTCAATGTATTTGCCGATTTTCTCATTAGCGGACGTTATGAGCGGCGTGTAGCCGGTGTCGCCCGCACGGCGATGCAACAACCAAGGAGTGTGAGCAATGACACGAAGACACGGGTTTACGCTGGTCGAGTTGCTGGTGGTGATTGCCATCATCGGCATCCTGGCGGCGATTGTGGTGCCCAATGTGGCCAACTGGCTTGGGCGCGCCCGCATGGCCCGCGCGGTGGAGGAAATCCGCGGCGCCGACCTCGCGATGACCAAGATGCTGACGGACGCGAATGTGAAGGACTTCCGGCAGTTTATTGACCCGACGTATTTGACCGCGTACTACAACCTTGGTCTGGCCGACCAAGTGTATGTTTCCACGTATATCAGCTACAAGTTGTTGCGTCAGGGCCGCGCCGCTCTCAGTACGTGGGATATTGACATCCTTCTGAACCCGGAGGTTGTTGGCCGCCTGGGCCTCAACTATATGGAAGAGATCGGTCAGGATCCGTGGGACAAGCAGTACAAGTTCTGGTTCGGGCCGTGGCGGAACGCCAAGGTCGGGGACATGGCGGAGGGCTCCCCTATCCCGTTCCGCTCGTGGCGTTTCGGTGTGGGCGACATCAGTGACACCTCCTACGAACCTTACGAGTACAACATTGACAGGAAGAATGAGGCCGAGGCCGAAGTGCCCGGTGCGCCGATACAGGACGATCAGCCGGGTTACCCCGCGCCGACAAAACTGCCCATCTACATTTTCTCGACGGGAGACAATCAGGCCAGCGATCAGCTGTTCTCACTGCAGTCCAGTTCGGCGGGCTACGTCTGGTCCGATGCGTTCAGAGATTTCCCCACGTACCCCGGACCTGATAAAGAATTTGCCGGCGGCGGCGACGACATCAACAACTGGGATTCCGAGGCCGGCTGGGCGGGATTCTACAGCTAATGAACCGTGGGCCGGGGGCGGCGCGCATCGCGCCGCTCCCGCCCGGAATGGAATGGAGCGATGAAAACGCAAGGCGCACGGATGCGAGGGTTCACGCTGGTTGAGCTGCTGGTGGTGATCAGCATCATCACGATCCTGGCGGCGGTGACGATCCCGACGCTGGTCAAGGCCGGTGCGTTTCAGAAGGAGTACATCGAGCAGGGCGGGCGGACGGTCTACAACATGCTGAAGGCCGCGGAGTTCTACGCGTCGACCTATAACGTGGAAACCTGCGTTGCCTATGCGGCCGAGGAAGTGCCGGACAGCCGCGATCCGGCGGCGTTCGCCCCGGTGGTGGTGGCCCGCAGCGTGGGTGTGTTTCGCCGGGCGACGGACGAGGAACTGGCGGCCTGGCAGACGTATTACGCGGGTACCCCGAACGAGGTGCTCAGCGAAGAGTTTAGCACCGTGGTCTATACGCCCGTGTTCGTGCCGGTGGCGGAAAACGAGCTGACGGAGCTGGGCGAGGGCGCCTGCGTGCTCGGCGACTGGGACTCGAGCGTGGATCCGCCGGTGCATGCGCCGTTCTGGCAGAACGTGCTGGGCTTTCCCGTGAAAGGGCTTCGCCCCGTGCGCATTCGCAACGAGGAAGGGGTGCTGGTGGAGTTGTTTCCCCCGCATGTCCCGTATCTGTATGAATTCGAGCCGTACCCGGGCGAATTCCATTCCGTGGACGACTGCTGGATGGCGCACGTGTTTTCCCCGTCGGGTTATGTTGACGCGCCGGTGACGCAGGAGCGGCTGATGGTCACGGTGGGTCCGATGCCCGACAGCGAACTGGACGACCGGTTCATCGACCCGACTACAGATCCGGCGGTAACCCCCTGGGAACCGATCGTTCCCGTGAAAGTGCAGATCTCGAAATCGTCGGCGCGCGTGAAGATTGTGGAATGAGGAGGCAGGCGTGAAGAGGCAAAACGGTTATTCGTTGCTCGAGGTGCTCATCGCGTTGGCCATATTGATGATTGGCATCATTGCCGTGTACCGCCTGTTCCCCATGTCGATGCGTGCCGCACGTCTGGCCGACGAGAAGATCGTGGCGTCGGAATTGGCGAGCTCGCGCCTGGGCCGGCTGCGTTCGTCGGGCGCGCAGGGTCCCGTGTTGAATTTTTACACGGCGGCCGGCGCGGTGGACGTCGACCCACACTATGCGCAGCTGTTGTCGGCCGCGGGCGACGCGTACGCCCTGTACGATGGCTACACGACCACCCTGCAACGGTTGCGGGGTGCGAGTGAGGTGTACTACCAGCGGGCCTTATTCAGCGTGCAGATGCCCGACGGCCGCGACGAGACCTTCGTTACGTACGTAGTGGAACAATAGGGAACGCGCCCGCAACCCGCGTATCCCGAGGTGGAGTGCAGGCCATGATGGCCCTTCAACACATGAGATCCAGTAAGCGGCGCGGGGCGGCACGGGGATTTACCCTTCCCGAGCTGCTCATCAGCATGGCCATCCTGAGCATCCTGACGCTGGCGCTGTTCATGCTGTTCCGCTCGAGCCTGAGCGCGTTCAAAAGCACCAAGAAGGCGATGGACGCCAGCGAGGAGACGCACACCGCGTTCCGCGTGCTGGAACGCGACCTCGCCCAGGGCTACGCGGCCAAGCATTACGGCGATTCGGCCAACTTCTTCGGGTGCCCCTACGGGTTCAGCATGATCGCCACCCTGGACGCCGCGGGCCAGGCCCGCACCGCGCGGGTGTCGTATGTCGTGCACAGCTTCGCGGGCATAAAAGCTGTGGAGACCTTGAGCGACGATCCTTCTACCCCTTCCGACGAGCCTGTGGACGCGCAACTCCTGACCTTCGGCATCATTCGCTACATCGAGCCGGGCGTCGACAAGCTGAACGAGTATCCGGTTCAATGGCCGGATTACACGGGCCCGCCGCCGCCGCCGGAAGCGCCCGAGTCTCCTTTGTACCAACCGTTGCGCGAAATTTACGATCAGTTCGGCCCCGCCGGTCCGTCGCCGGTCCCCGCCGCGCAACTGGAGTCGATGCTTCAGGCCGTGAAACACGAATTGTGGCTGGCGATGCTGGGCGACCGCGAGGAGCCCTTCGGCGCGCTGCCGCGCTTGTGGGATGATCAGGCCGCGCCGGGAACCACCTGGGGCGGCGGCCCGAGTTTCGCCGCGCTGTGGGACGGCAAGTATCCCGAAGACTACCTCATTGCCGAAGGGGTGGTGCAGGCGGACGCGGACAGGCCATTCCCGGGTGGCTATACGACCACAATCGGGCACAGCGGCGAAATCGTGTACGAGGTCCAGAACTTCAGTGAGGTTCACTGGTTCCGGTACGGCTACACGCCCCGCGACGTCGAGTTCATCAAGGATATGGGCGTGGTGGAGACGGCGCCGTACTGGAATGCGGTCGATCCCGATAACATCGGGGCGCCCGGAGATATCAATTACCCCTTCACCAATCTGGCCGGTTCGCCGCTGTATCCGTTCCCGCCGAGCCTGGTCGAAGTGAATATGGCCTTTGCGTTCCCGGCGCCGAATCTGGGCGAGCGTCATTACGTCCGGAAACTGGCGCACACGTTTCAGATACCGGTGGGGTACCGCCGCCCCACGTTGGAGCAGCCGTAGCATGCGTGCGCCGCGGGCGTTGCCGGTGATCCGGCCGCGGCGCGCGGCGCAAGGGAATTGAGAAAGGGAGTTATGATGCGCAGAAGCGACAGGCGGGGTCAGGCCTTGGTCGTCGCCATCTTTGTGCTGGCGTTTCTGACGGCGATTGCCATTGCCTTTTATACGAGCACGACCATGCAGCTCCGCCGCGCCGTCAACGTGACCAACCGGGTGCAGGCGGCCCAGGCGGCGGAGGCGGGCATCGCCATGGCGCAGGCGTTCCTGCGGCACGACGCGGTGATCCACAACACCTACACCTCGTACGACTTTGCGTTCAGCACCTATTTCAACGGCGCGGCGTTTGCCGCGAAGCCCTGGGCGTTCCCGGCGGGATCGTCCGTGCCGAAGGTCCCGCGCGACGTCGCGGAGGATCTCGGCGACCGCTTGTACATCCCGAGGGCGCAGGGCGCCGATCCGGTGGTCGACCCGTACGATTTCACCGGCATTTTCGCCGTGAACCAGACCTTTGGCGCGCTGACGCCGGCCGAGCAGATCGATGCGTGGGCCGACGTGGACAACAATGAAGACGGCCTGCGCGACTCGGTCTGGCTGCCGCTTCCCATGGACCTGTTCTTCCTGGACGACGGCATCGACAACGACCTCGACGGCCTGATCGATGAAAGCCAGCGCATGGGCGAAGACGGGCTCGACAACGACTACGACGGGGTGATCGACAACGCCGGCGAAGTGACTACAGCGAAGAATGTTGAACCCGAGCGCGCTCTCTTTGTGTATTACGGCGGGAATGACGGGCTCGACAACGACGGCGACGGGCTGATCGACGAGAACGACGAACAGAACCGTCTCTTCTTCACCGCCCCGTTGACCGACGACAGTGGCAACCTGCTGGGCCCGATCAATGTCCGGGTGAACATCGACGCGCCCAATTTCCCGACGGGGCTTACCGTGAACGGCGTGCCGCCAAACACCACCGTGACCGTGAGCGACGTCGACGTGCTCGACAACGATTACGACCTTGTGATCAATAACAGCCAGGAATATGCGTTCGCGGATCCGTCTGGCGCCTGGGCGCCTATCCAGGAGTGGGATGCGCTTACGCGCGAAGCCAATGTAGACCTCGTAATCAACGCCTTCAATGACATCGACACCTCCTACCTCACTGCGCTGGGATTCGCGGCCGACACTCACCTCACGTCGACGGGCGAGCCGGTGTGCCGGGTGGTGGGGCGTGTGGCGGTGCTGGTGGAAGACGCGACGGCCAAAGCCAACCTCAACATCATTAACGGCTATGCGCCGCACTACGGCAGCCCTGCGGGCGATGGGTTCAACCAGGACCGGATGCTTTCGGGCGGGAACGCGGCGGGGCCGCCCATCACGCGCAACCTGGATCAGGGCCTCGACCCCAGCGAATGGGACGCCCGGATTCTGCCGCTCAGCGGGCCCGCCAAGGCCGGAAGCCTGGCCCAGATGCGGACGGGCGCGCCCGACGGCGAGGGGCTCAGGGTTGACGCCGCCGCGTTGCCGGCCGACCCCCTGATGTATGACGCGGGGTTCCCGGGCTACGGCCGGGTCGACGACAACGGGAACGCGCTCTGGGCCTCGATCTCGGGCATCGACTGGGACGGCAACGGCTGGCCCTACGACGGCGTCATTCCATTTGACTACAATTTGGACAATGCGTTTGAGTTCCCCAATCTCCAGGGGGTCGATGAACCCCAGGAATACTCGCCGTACCGGACGCCCCGCAATCTCGTGGCCGAAAACGACGGCCTCAACAACGACCTTATCCTCAACGCCGGCACGAGCGACGCGCTGACAGACGAATTCGGCGAGCTGGGCGACTGGTACTACCGGACCAAGCGCCAGTTGGACCTGTCGGCCGGTATCGGTGTGGCGACCAGCGTCTTGTGGCGGCCTCTGACGATCGCGCACAGTTTCAGCCGCAACGATCGCCACCGGCTCTTCGATGCGGACGGCGAACTGCTCGAAAAGCCGGAGGTATCCGGCCTTCGCCTCGATTACAACTATGCGCTCGCCGGGCAGATTGATGCGATGCTGTCTCAGGACTGGGGCTACAATTTTGGCAACAGGCTGCTCCCGCTGGGGCTGCCCCTGGAGGCGGAGAACTTCAGTCTGGGCCTGCTGCGCGAGAACGTGGGGGTGGTGCCGGTCGGGATGAGCGGGAACGCCGCGCCCCTGCCGCAGGGCATTCTCGGCAACCTGATCGGCGACACCGGGCGTTTCCCGGCCGACACGGGGTTGCGGCGCCTGCAACTGGCCGCGGATCTGGTCGACCGGCGAGATGCCGACCATGCGCAGACCGAGCTCACTGCCGGCGTGCCGGACCGGTGGTGGAATGACACTCTCGGCGGGTCCGCTGCGGGTGATCCACGCCGAATCGAATACACGGCGGCGGGCCTCGAGAGCATTCGCATCAACGAGATGATGGTGCGGCCGGTGCGCCGCGTCGAAACGGAAATGACGGTGGACCCGGAGAATCCGACCTACCAGGCCCTGTTCAAGTTTGATCCCGCCGACCCGCCCAATTACACCACGTATCGCGATCCGAATTGGTTTTCCCACCCCGGCGCGCCGGATTTCCTGATGCTCGCGGAGAATTTCGAAACGCATCCGGACTACCTGAACAAGATTGCCGATTACGAGGCGCTCACCGGGGTCACGTTCGCGCCAAGCTCCGGATGGCACATCAGAGGCAGCGTCGAGGGCAGCGTCGAGCCGTTCTTCCGGCCGCTCTTCCTGGGCAACCGGACGTGTTGGTATACCACGTCGCGTGACCTCGCGGGTGCCCCCGACACCGCCTACGAACTCGGATTGACCGAGGACCCGCCGGACGTGGTGCAGTTCCTGTTTGCGCCCAGCGCCCAGTTGCCGCCGGGCCGCTACTATCTATTGATCAGCACGCTGGACGGGACGGGCGCGCGCACCGCGCCCGAGGCCTGGAACCTCGAATACGCGGTGAAATACTGTGTGCGCAATCTGACGCCGCCCGCCGCGCCCAACTATCCGACCGATTACCGGGTGTTTGGTTCGGGCAAACGGGCCGACTGGGACGACATCCTCTACGACGTCTTCGACCAGTTCTATCCCTTTAACGTGGCCGCGCCGAACCCGCCCGTGCCGTGGCAGCAGCTTGATCCCTATGCCATGGGCGATTTCATCCAGGGGCCCGACGAAGCGCA
>ENA-UOUL01000479-UOUL01000479.1-bioreactor-metagenome-genome-assembly--contig:-NODE-479-length-67932-cov-9.102690_pt1 | contig 67932 bp, 63 predicted proteins | sample MGYA00249838_ERZ747220 | MGnify/ENA primary metagenome ERZ747220 (study PRJEB28778, sample SAMN05720191) | bioreactor metagenome | isolation source: Anaerobic biogas reactor | place: USA:Washington... | reverse complement strand
GTAATAGAACCCGTCCGGACAGGGCTTGCCGCCCTTTTCTCCGTGCCATTTCACATCCCACCAGCTGAAGGCTGGCCGGACGATGAAATGATCCTTGAATTCCAGGGTCTGGCGGCCGTCGTCCACGGGAATCATGACCTCGTGGAGTTTCTCTCCCGGCCGGATGCCGACGAATTTCGTTTTGCATGCGGGGGCGATGGTGTTGACCAGATCCATGATCCGCATGCTGGGAATCTTGGGCACCCAGAGCTCCCCGCCCTTCATCTCCCGCAGGGCGTTCAACACCAGTGCAGCTCCCTGCTCGAGCGTGATCCAGAACCGCGTCATGCGTTCGTCCGTGACCGGCAGCACGCCTTCCTTGCGTTTCTGCAGGAAGAAAGGAATCACACTGCCGCGGCTGCCGACCACATTCCCGTAGCGCACCACGGAAAAGCGGGCGGCATGCCGGGCGCTGTAGCTGTTGCCAGCGATGAACAGCTTGTCGGAACACAGCTTGGTCGCCCCGTAGAGGTTGATCGGGTTGGCCGCCTTGTCGGTGCTTAACGCCACCACATTCTTGACCCCGCCATCGATGCAGGCATTGATCAGGTTCTCCGCCCCGTGGATATTGGTCCGGACAAACTCGAACGGATTGTATTCGGCGGCGGGAACCTGTTTGAGGGCGGCGGCATGGATGACATGATCCACCCCGTCCAACGCCCGGGCCAGCCGGCCGGCATCGCGCACGTCTCCCAGGAAGAACCGCACCCGGCGGCGCTGATCCGCGGCCAAGGCGTTTTCCATCTGGAACTGCTTGAACTCATCGCGGCTGAACACCACCACCGTAGCCGTGTTCGTGCGTTCCAGGATCAGGGAGATCAGCTTGTTCCCTAGCGAGCCCGTGCCGCCGGTAATCAGGATTCGGGAACCTTCCAAATATGCCAGCGAATGCAATGTCAGCATATGTGCATCTCTTTCATTTAGAAGCCACGACACGGGTGATTCGTGGTTCAAACTTCTCGAGCTTGATGACTTTCTGGATTTTTTGCCCGTTTTCAATCGCCGGATAATATGTCAACCAGGCCCTGGCGCGTTGAATTCGTTTTTCATAGCCCACACTATACGGACACTGAATCAATTTTGTGAGAAGCTGTTCGGCATCGCCATCGTGTCCCAGCATGGCCAAGGCAGCCGCCAGATGAATTTGGTGGGTCACGCCCGAGCGCCGGTCCCCCCGGCGCCGGGCTGCATCGGTCAACGCTTGGTACATGCGCTCATAATCCGACCGGGAAACGGCAGTCGCCGAGTCGGGGAACCGCTCTTGGATGACATCTCCGCATAACCGTTTTTGCAACTGGAAAGCATACGTATCATCGACGAAGGCGACCAAGTCGAAGTAGTCTCCCAGGATTGACAAAAAAGCCGAAATCCAGAAACAGGTCCAATGTCCATAATCTTGGAAGATGAAATAGCAGCCCGGCATTGCATTCCGACATGCCTCTAGCATGAAGTATTTTGTACCGTACCAGCTCTTGCATCCATCAACGAAAAAGACATCGAATTCCTGTCCAGCCGGCAGATGCATGTGATTCCCGCTCGATTCCTCAACCAAATCCGGAACGCCTTTGTCCATGATTTCAAGCATGGGGAAGTAGTTTTGGGCGCGGTGGAGGACATTGAACACGGCGCGGAAAGAGGCGTCTTGTCTGATTTCCTCCAGATCGCCGGGGGACACTATCCCGCGTTGAACTAAAGGCGCCAGAACTTTTTGCAGGGCTGCGGGCGTGTAGTATTCCCGGAACCGGTCGCACGTGTAGAGTTTGCATTGAGTCTGGCGCCGCGGATTGGCAAGCATGCCCATGGCTATGGCCCGGGTCGTGCCGCCCAGAAACGGCCCGATTTCAAACACATGGTTCCTGCCCGGCCAGACTGTCTTGAAAAAATCGTACAGGAATCGTCGTTCCCCCGGAGTGGCCTCCGAGGGAATCTCATCGAGCAGTTGGATAACATCCGGCGCGTTCACATCAATCGGCAAGGACGCGCAGTTCACGGGGCTCACCGCATCCGCGTAAAAACGGCTGAAATCGGGATCAAGCCATGCCGTTGGAAGATTCTCGCGGAGGACAAATTGCACATTGGCTTTGAAGCCTTCCGGATCACAACGGGCCGCCTCTTGGCAAAGCCGGAGCAAACGATATGGACCGAGTTTCCTCGCCACAGCCGAGAGCCATCGTCCTGTTACTCGAGCAATAGTCATGGCTGAAATCCTATCTCCCCGGGATCAGACATCGCTTCACATACTCGCAGGATCATAGCGAGACAAGCGTCTCGCCCGGAATCTCTGGTCCAGAGTTGAAATGCTCCTTTGGGTATAAGCGAAGCGTTCCAGGCTTGTGCCATTAGGCGCTCAAGACAATCCGGCCCTTGGTAATCCAGCGGGTTCATGTTACCTTCTTCGTAACCGTGTGCGGCCGCATTGAATCCATGCATTGTTTTGGAGCCACCATATAACGAGAGCCATCTGCGAATACCCACCGATAGGCTAAAATGACTGGCGAGGAGAGGCCCACCAGCGGGACACTCATCTCGCTGGACAGTCCAAGCGCCCGGACATCTGTTTCGACCCGGAACATGGCAATTTGGCGGCTTTCCAGGTAAACGCTTATCCCGTCCGCCGCGCGGATGCCGGCATTGATGCGGTAAACCTGAGGGAACAGCGGCAACGGCCCGAAATGGCAGATGATTTTGCCAACACCGGCCGAAATGTGCTGGCGACACCCATCCAGCAGCATGTTCGCCCCACCGACCGCCCCATATTGGCTTTGAATGCCAATCCAGAAATATGGCGCGGGCAGATCGTGCCAGGCCTGGTAATGCAACTCGATGGTAAGAGGATCGAAAGACCGGATGCAATCGGTTTCCTTGCCCGAAGCGTCGCGGAGAACCACTTTGACAATGTCAATATCGCCCGTGGTCGTGACCATGCGTCCCTGCCGGGCACGTTCCCGCTCCACGGCGGCGCGGTTCATTGCGGTGACATATTCCCCGATCACATTTGAGGATGGCCCCGCCTTCTGCACCCTCCCCATGGCCAACCAAAGCACCTGGTCGCAGAGTGACTGGACCGAGGCCATGTCATGGGAAACGAATATGATGGCTGTTCCCCGGGCCCGGATCTCCTGGATCCGGGCGGCGCATTTGGCCCGGAACGAGATGTCGCCCACGGCCAACACCTCGTCTACCAGCAGGATGTCAGGATCGAGGGAACTGGCCACCGCAAAGCCCAGTCGGACGTTCATACCGGAACTGTAGTTCTGCACGGGCGTGTCAATGAACTCCCCGATCTCGGCGAAATCGATGATCTCGTCCAGCTTGGCGTCGGTTTCCTTCTTGGACAGGCCCAGCACCGAGGCGTTTATATAGATGTTCTCCCGTCCTGTCAGGATGGGGTTGAAGCCGGCCCCGAGGGCAATCAGGGCCCCCACCCGCCCACGCATCTCGATCCTCCCGGCATCGGGCTTGATCAGGCCGTTGAGCATCTTCAGCAGCGTGGTTTTGCCCGCCCCGTTGCGCCCGATCAGCCCCAGGCATTCCCCGCGCTTCAGCTCGAAACTGACATCCTTGACCGCCCAGAACTCCTTGGGCCGCAAACCGCCGTGTCCGCCATGTTGCCGCCCCAGCAACTCATTCCCCATGTCCTTGAGGCCATACCACAGCGATTTCTTGAGGCTGAGGCAGAATTTCTTGGACACACCGGAGACTCGGACAAGGATATCCGAGTCGAACGGCAATGGGCTGGAAACTGAAGACATTAGGCTGGACAGAATGACACGATTTGCAGGATTTACAAGATGGAACAGCCGGGAACCACAGCCGGTGAACGCCGAAATTCGCGACCCGAAAGTCGTCATAACATCCTCAACGCAAGAGGTACGCAAGCGCAAGCCCCTTGGATCGGGAAGGGGGTCAGCACCGCAGGCGCGGGAGGTCGTCCGGGTCTGGCGAACGGCTCACGCGCTTCGGGAGTGGCCTTCGTCAGCCTCGACCCCCCGGGGGCTGGCGAGCCAGCCCCGCCCTTCCCTCCGGTCGAAAATCCTGTCCATCCTGTAAATCATGCAATCCTGTCTGTGATGGCTGTTCCCTCTGTGCCTCTGTGGCGAGACCGGTTGCTCTGTTATCAAAACGTGGTTAAAAAAGATTGCTGGGCTGTTCCCCTTGGCGGCCTTTGCGTTCTTTGCGAGAGATAGGCTGTTCGGCTGTTATCCGACGCTGGCGTAACCGTTGCGTCCCTTGCGCCGCTTGCGTTGAAGTTCTAGGCCGACATGCGTTCGATCAGGATCGGGAGCGAGAGCCGATATCCGATCCAGGACATCAGCAGCACCAGCACGGCAACGGCGTTGACCACCAGGAACGAGGTCAGGAAAGCCGGCGAACCGCCGGTCAGCCAATCGCGCGCCGTCAGGATCAGGGGGGTGAGCGGATTGAGGGCAAACAGCCGGGCGGCCAGGCCGGATTCAGGCATGGCGAAAACCACGGGCGTAACGTACATCAGGAACTGCATGACCAGTGGCAGCGCCCGGCCCACGTCCTGATACAACATGCCGACGGGAGTGATGAACAGCCCGATCGCCGTGCCGACGAGAATGAGGGACAAAATGCCGACCGGAAACAAGAGCAGGCCCCAACCCGGATTCACCTTGAAGAACGGCAGGATGCACAGCATCAGGACCAGCTTGATGCCGGAGTTGAACAGCGTCTTGTACACCCCGGCCAGCAGCAGGGCCTCGCGCGGAAAATTCAATTTGGCCAGCATGCCACGGGCGGCGCTGGTCTGGCCCATCGGGGCGTTGATGGAATCCATGAAGATCGCCCACAGCATGGTGCCGGCAAAAACATAGACCGGATAGGGAATGGAAGTTTGCTGCAAGACCACGATACCCGATCCGTTGAGGTAAAGCCAGATGGCGGTGTTGGCCAAAGGCAGAATCAGCGCCCACAGGATACCGAGGAACGTTTGGCGGTACTGCGCGCTGATGTCGCGCACCGTCAGGCGCCAGGCCAGTTCGCGGCCTGCCCACAGGTCGGCAAACATGGCCTTCCCCATGACGAACGGATTGGCCAGGGAGGAATCCGGAGTATAGACCTTGGTGTCCTTTTGAGAATGCTTCTCCATGGCGGGGAAACATCCCAAACTGATGAAACCGAGTCAAGAAAGGCTCACCCGAGCAGTCGTTTCCAGGCGCATCTGCGATGTGGTGCCATTACCGGAACAGGAGAGGCAACCGCCGTCGCACACTCCGCCCTTGGGCGGGTGTTGCCCGCCATGGAATCGGCGATTCCCTCAGATGCCGGGCAGGACCCTGCCCCTCCACAACCACCCATATTTTGAAGCCAATTCCCATCCGAGGGTATGCCCAATCGCAGGTGCGCGCGCAGGCATACAGACCAAATTGGACTTGTTTGTCGGGATGTTTGGCGAAGTGTAGCCCTGATCACATCCCATGCCCAGATGCCCGGGCAGGCCGGCGGCCGCCACGCAGCAACTCCGACTCCGCTGGTCCGCAGACTTTATAAAATCTGCATATTTCAATCAGGATTTAGGGCTGTTATATCGTAAATATTATCACATTATTCTCAATAATATAGCATTCTGATACTTTATTAAGTCTGATATATTTGTTCTTTAATTCATCTGGAATAAGGTCGGGCATGAATCCCCGTGTTCCGGGCAGGATTCTGTCTGGGACCATCGAGTTGCGGGCCTGGTCTGCAGACATGTGAAGGCCGATTCATCCCCACAGCCGCCGGCTCGGTGGAGGCCGGGCATTTCTGGGACCGCTCCGCACCGAGCGGGCGCGATCACAGAAAATCTGGAATGCCCTGGCTGTCCGGGAACCTCGGGCCGACAGGAAACGGGCTGGCATCCTGGGAAAATGCGCCTGGGAACGTCGGTCTCTGGTCGCCTGGGCTTATGTGCCGGGGGCCGCACGGGCCAGCCGCTGGGCGGCGGTGGGCATCCGGCGCAGCAGCAAAACCTGCCAGACCGGGGCATCCACGGCGAAGGGTTCGAGATCGAATTCCTGCCGCAGACAGGATTGCAGCACCTCCGGGCCGCCCGCATGGCGCAGGGCGAAGCGGTCGGCGCGCAGTTCGGCGCGGCGAACGGTCGCATGGGCCGCGACTCCCGCCAAGGCGGCCAGCGCAAACAGACATGCCACCAGAAACGGAAAAGCTTCCGGCGCGACGGCGCCGGAAAGGCCTTGGTGGCGGGCCGCCCATTCCGTCAATTTTGCCGTACCGAACAAGGCGCTCCCCGCCAAGGCCACCTGAAAAGCCTGCAGGCCGATGGCCGGGCCGGCCTGGACCAGCGCCATCTGGCGGGCGGCCAGGAAAACCTTTTCACGGTGCCCCATTTGTTGCCATGCCCGCTCCGTGAAGACCACTCGCCGGCGGCGGCCCGCCCCCGTCAGACGTACGGGTTCCAGATCCTCCTGATGCTCGAAATGCCACCAGGCCGCATCCTGAATGTCCAGGCCTGCCTTGCGGCCCAACCGGCGCAATTCCTCTTCCAAGGCCGCATCCCCGGATGGAACCGGGGGGCGCACGCGCGGCAGCAGGCGGGCAGGGCCCCATTCCCCAACCCCCGCTACGAACACGGCATAGATGCCCGTTACCGCCAACCACCAGTAGGCCGGAAAGAGGCGCATCAGCAGATAGAACCCCGTGAAGGCTCCGGTTACCAAGCCGATTTCCAACACCATGGTCACCAGAAAACCTCGCAGCCAGACGCCGAAATCCTCGTGGTGCCGCCCATGCGCCCGCTCCATGGAAAAGTCGGCCAGCACCGACAGCGGAAACAGAATGACTTCGTAGCCAAAGACCGCCAGGGCCGTAAAGGTGATGGAAACCAGCGGCCAGGCGAAGGGGAATGAGAACCAGCCCCGCAACCCCGCAGCCAACGCCCGTGACAGGCCCGACATCCAGAAGGCCGCCGCCAGCACAAACAACAATGCAAACCGCAACAGGAACAGACGCCCCTGCGAACGGTCGTAGGCGCGCGCCTGTGCTTCCCGCCGCTTGTCGAACCAATCGGCCATTGGCTTGCGGTCCCTGCTCAGGCCAGATCGCCCAGGTTCATCATCTCCAGCAGCCGCGACAAGTCTTCGTTGTCAAAGTATTCAATGATGATCCGGCCCATTTCGCGCTTGCCGTCCGCCAGGGGCCGGGAGGGCGAAAGCATCACCTTGGTGCCGAGTTCCTGCTGCATCCGGTCGGCCAGAAACTTGAGGTGCTTGCTGGTTTTGTCTTCGGGGGGCGTGACTCCGGGCCGGCTCTTGCGCTGGCGGGATTCGGCGGCTTGGAGGCCGGCCACCAGTTTTTCCAGGGCGCGAACGGACAGGCCCTGGTTCACGACGCGCGCGGCCAACAGGTCGCGATGCACGGGATCCACACCCAGCAGGACCTTTGCATGGCCGACGGAAAGGGTGCCGGCCGCCAGCGCGCGCTTGATGGGTTCGGACAGTTCCAGGAGGCGCAAGGCATTGGCCACGGTGGCCCGGGCGCGGCCCAGGCGCCGGGCGACCTCTTCCTGGGTCAACGCCGCCAAGGTCATCAACCCCCGGTAGTTTTCGGCCTCTTCGATGGGATTCAGGTCAGTACGCTGAAGATTTTCGATGGTGGCCCGTTCGTAGGCCTGGATATCGCTCGCCTCATGAAGCAGCGCGGGGATTTCGATCAGGCCGGCCATTTGCGCGGCGCGCCAGCGCCGTTCGCCGGCAATCAGTTCAAACAGGTCATCGACCTGCCGGAGGAGCACCGGCTGGAGCACGCCCTGGGCCCGGATCGACTCGGCCAGTTCCCGCAAGGCTTCTTCATCGAAGCGCTGGCGCGGCTGCCGGGGATTCTTCTTGATCTTATGCACCGGGACCATGCGGAAGGGGCCTTTGGATTCCCCGGAGTGGGCGGCGGCATCTGGAGCGGCCGGCTTGCCGGCAGCCTTCGCCGGCGTTGCTCCCGGCCGGGCCGCTCCCCCTTGAATCAGCGCATCCAATCCCCGGCCCAGGCCACGATGTTTCGATGGTGTTGACATGGTTTCTGTTTATTACTCCAAACCCCGTGAACAATCAATCCCCGCAATGGCGCCGGCGCGGCCATGGGGGGGGTGCCACCTGACCACCAACAGCAAGCTCCGGTCGATGCAATCTTGCCGAACGGGTCCGATCCCTCTATTGTGGTTTCATGAAGACGTTTCCAGCCATATTCATGCGGATGGCCCTTGTGGCGGCAGCCGCCGCTCCCCTGCAGGCCCAGACTCCGGTGCGGATCACGGCCAACAACGTAAACCTGAGGGCCCAGCCGCGGCTGAATGCCGAGGTAGTCACCCAGGCGCATTACGACGAACGACTGGTCGCCCGCACCCTCGGCGAGGAATGGATCGAGGTGGCGGCCCCGGCCACGGCGGACCTCTGGATCTTGAAGGAATACATCCAGCAACCGCAGAACACCATTGGCGCCAACCGGGTCAACGTCCGCGCCGGCCCCGGAATTGCCTATAGCGTCGTGGACACCTTGGAACTGGGCGATCCGGTCGAACCGCGCGGCGAGGAGCTGCAGGGCTGGCTCAAGATTGCCCCGCCGCCCAACGCCTTCCTCTGGGTCAGCCGCGAATATGTTGAAATTCCGGATGGCACGAACATGGCTTCCGCGGCGGAGGCGGCGTCCGCGGACGACGCCGAAAAGAGCACCGCCCAGAGCGGCAAAACAAACGTCCGCGCGAAGCAGGCTGCGGTAACAGCGGCCGCGCCCGTCCCGGCGCTGCCGACGCCGATTGTCTCGCCATCCGTGCCGGTGTCGGATTCCTCCGGCCGGGAAATCCCGGTGCCTCCGCCCGCCAATCTCAAACTGATCCCGCTGGCGGGACAGGGCCGGTTCATGGAGGTTTCCGGGAAGCTGCGCGCCGCACCATTGATCAACGAAGCCCCCACTCGTTACCGGGTCGTCCGCTGGCAGAACAACCGGTGGCAGGTCCTGTGCCACGTCTACGGCGAGGCTACGAAGTTCCGCAGCCTGCAGGACAAGACCGTGCGCCTGAAGGGCCGCGAATACTGGATTCAAGGCGCCGCCGCGCCCGTCCTGGTCCCCGACCAGATCGAAGAGATCGTCATCGGGGAATAAGATCCTCCGGCCCCAGGCCGGCGAGGGAGGCCACCACGATGCCGGCGCCCGCGGCGCGCAAGGCTTCTGCGGTCAAGCTGTTGGCGACGCCCAGCACGGGGAGGCCGGCGGTCCGGGCAGAGACGATACCGTCGACGGTGTCTTCAATGGCAACGCAGGCGGCGGGCACGATGCCGCGATCCGGAAATTCCGCCGCGAGCCGTTCCACGCACAGCCGGTAGCTGGCGGGATCCGGCTTGCTGCGGTGCACGTCGTCGGCCGTCACCCGTGCCGCAAAGCACTCCGCAATGCCCAGCGCGGTCAGCACGGGTTCGATGTCGCTACGCAGTGCGCCGCTGCAGAGTCCGACCGGACCGGAGGCCGCGCAGGCCCGGACCAGATCCACGGCGCCCGGCAGGGGCGGTACGCGGCCGGCGGCGGCAAACCGGGAAAAGAGTTCGGCCTTGCGCGCGATGCGCCGGCGGATTTCCTCGGGGCGGGGTTCGATTCCGGCGCGGGCCAGCAACAGGGCGAAGGCCCCGCGATCGTCGAGACCCATCAGGTTGTCCCGGTAGAAGGCCCAGTCGCACGCGGGTCCCTCGCCGGCCATGGCCGCCACCATGGTTTCGTGGTGCAGCCTCTCGCTGTCCACGATGACGCCATCGAAATCAAACAGGACTGCCGCAGGCCGGGCCATGTCAGCGCAAGTCCCCGCTGCCGTGGATCCGTCCGGCCTGTTTGCGCGCCGCCAGCTTCGCAAGATTTCCGCGGGCGATTTCGTCGAGGTCCAGCCCCAGTTCGGTGGCGAGGGTGGCAACGTACCACAGTACGTCGCCCAGCTCTTTCGCCAGCAGAGCCAGCCGCTCGGGCGAGATTGTTCCGCCCTCGTCCCGGATGGCCTTCTTGAGCTTCTCGCAGATTTCGCCGGTTTCCCCGGCGAGGCCGAGCGCGGGATAGACGAAGTTGCCGGCCCCGCATCCGGGAAAGACGGCGGTGGTCATGGCTTGTTTCTGATAGGTGGCAAAGTCGAGCATGGTCAGTCTCCGGGTATGGGGGGGATTGGTTTGGCGTAGAAAGGGAAACCGGCGGGAGGAACACCGACGGGAATGAAGCGCCAACGTTTGTAGCTCCAGAGCCAGTATTCGGGCCAGGCGCGGATGGTCTCTTCGTAGAACCCGGTGATGCGCCGGGTCAATTCCCGGGCGGCGTGATCACGGCCCAGGGCAGCGATTTCCGCCGGGGAGATCCGGTGGGGCGCCTCGCCTAGATAGGTGCCGTCGGGCCGGGGCCGGGCGCAGACGTAAGCGATTTCCGCTCCGGTCAGCGGCGCCAGGGTGCCGGCCGCGGGCGACACGGCCACAGGCTTGCCGAAAAAATCTACAAAGATTCCGCCCTCCTCCGGGGCGGTGTTCTGGTCCAGCACCAGGCCGACGGTACCCCCGTGGCGGAGGAAACGCACCAGCTTCTTCAGGGCCCCCTCGCGCGCGACGATCTGCTGGCCCGTCATCTGCCGGGCCTGCTGCAGGAGCCGGTCCACGGCGGGATTTTTCAGGGGCATCGCCACGCTCATCAGAGGAATGTGGGCAGCGGCGTAACGCGCCGCCAGTTCCCAGTTGCCGAAATGACCCTGCACGGCCACGCGGGGAACCGGGGCTTCCAAAATGGCGCTCAGGCTGGGGGCCGCCTCGAACCACTGCGCGATCCGTTCGGCGGACTGCCGGGAAAACCAGAGCAGGTCCAACACCACCAGGGCAAAGTTTCCCAGCGAGGCGCGCAGGATCCGACGCTTTTCCGCCGGGGTTTTCGTGTCGCCAAAGGCCACATCCAAGTTGGCCAGCCCGAGCTGGCGGCTGCGGGCCGAAAAAACATAGGCGACGGCACCCAGAAAGCGCGCCAGCGCCAGCACGACCCGCCGCGGCAGTCGCGGCACCACGGCCAGCCCCAGGCGCGTGAAGGGGGCCTCAAGCGCCTTGCGGATTCGCTTGGCCAAGGTCATACCGCCTCCGATCGCTTTTCCCCGGGCGGACGGCTCTTCCAGCGCTTGTGAAGCCACAGCCATTGCTCCGGACGCTTGCGGATTTCCTCTTCGATGATCCGCGAACAGGCCGCAGTGAAGGAGCGTACCGTTTCCGGATCGCGGCCGGGCGGCGGGTCCAGTGGCGGCCGCACTTCCACCACCTGCCGGCCGTCCGGCTCCCGGCGGATCAACACCGGCAGCACTGGCGCGCCGGCATGCGCCGACATCACCGCCAATCCAGGGGTGGTCGAGGCCGGCCGGCCGAGGAAATCGATGAACACCCCCTGCCCGGCCGGACGGTTCTGGTCGATCATGAAACCCACGAGTTCATTCCGGCGCAGGGCGCGCACGCTGGCGCGGTAGGCGTTGTGCGCCGGAATGCCGTGCACGCCGGCCCGATCCTGCAGGTTCCACCATAGTTCGTTCAGGGTCCGGTTTTTCAGCGGCTTGGCAATGATGGCCAGTGGATATCCGAACAGCCTAGGCACCAACAGCGCCAGCAGCGCGTAGTTCCCGAAATGGGCGGTCAGCACCAGCGCGCCCCGGCCGCGCGCCAAGACCGCGGCCACGTGTTCGAGGCCCTGCACCTGGAGGTGAGCGGACAATTCCGCCTCGCAACCACCGGCATAACGCAGCAGGTCCATGGCATTGAGGGCCTGCTGACGGCACATTTCCACATAGATGGCCCGATGCTCCGCGGACGTCTTGTTGGGAAAGGATCGCGCCAGGGCCCCGAGCGCGTAGGTCCGGCGCAGCCGCACCACCCGGGCCAGCAGCATGCCTCCAAACCGGGCCAGGGCCGCCGCCTTGGCGGCCGGCAGGCGGGCCACCCACCGCGCGATCTTCTGTAACATCCAAACCATCATCGGTTCATGCTATCCCAGGCTGGACAGGTCCGCCAAGCTCCGTCTTCGGCCGGCCGGCCGGCGAACCCCGTCCCGACCGGCGATCCGGCACGGGCCAAAGCCGGACCGCGGGTTCTGGGATTGCGGACGGCGACGGGTTGTGGTGAAATTCCCCCATGCAGAACCTCATGAAGCAGTGGATCGCGATGATGGGCGACGATCCCGAACGCGAAGGCCTCCGCCGCACGCCCGAACGCACCGCCGAAGCCTGGTCTTTCCTGACGCGCGGCTATCAGCAGGATCCCGCCGCTCTGTTGAACTCCTCCATGTTCGAGGTCGAGGCCAATCACATGGTCATCGTGCGCGACATCGAAATCTACTCCATCTGCGAGCACCATCTTCTGCCGTTCTTCGGCACCTGCCACATCGGCTACATTCCCCGGGGCAAGGTGGTCGGGGTCAGCAAACTGGCCCGCCTGGCGGACCTGTTCGCCCGCCGCCTGCAGGTGCAGGAGCGGCTCACCAACCAGATCGCCCGCACCTTGATGGACACCTTGAAGCCCGAGGGCGTCGGCGTGATCATCGAGGCTCAGCACCTGTGCATGATGATGCGCGGCGTCGAAAAACAGCACTCGCGCATGGTGACCTCCGCGATGCTCGGCAGCTTCCATGATTCCGTTGCCACCCGCAACGAGTTCCTGCACCTCTCCAATCACTATCATTCCGGCTGATGCGCTGTCCGGGCTTGATTCCAACCGCGATCCTGCTGCTCGCTGCCGGCGGCGCCTCCGCCGGCACCGTGAATCTGCCGCTTGATCCCGCCGGCCTGGCCGGGCCCGGGATTTTTACCGCTGCCCCCCGGCAGGTGGCCCGCGCGGCGGAGGCGGCCGGCCTCACATTCACCGCCGCCCCCAAACCCCTGCCGCCGCAGGTCATTTTGCCTCTGGCGACACCGGCCGGAACCGGGGCCCCGGAACACGATCTCCTGTTCTGGCGCGGCGACATGCTTCCCGACCAGTTGGCCCCTGCGGAGACCGGCACGCTGATACGCAAGCGCCGCGAAGCCGATGGCACATGGCATCGCCTGGGAGCCCGGCACAATCATCCGCGGCCCGATGGCACTCATCTGGTACCCGTTGCCCGCGCTACCGAACACTTCACCCTGCCGGCCACGATCATTGCCACCCCCTATCAACTGGGCCATCTCGGCTCCGCCCCGGTACGACTGGAGCTGTGGCGCTCGCCGGAAGAAGACAGCGTACCGGTCGGCGGCGCCCTGGTCCTGAGCGATCCGCCCCCCGCCCTGCTCGACGCCTTCCGGAAACTCCTGCCCCCGTTCCCCTCCCAAGCTGCCTGGGCGGCCGAGTTTGAAGCCCTGTCCCCGTAGGTTCCCGTGATGCGCGGCAAAGCCTGTGCCCAGAAACTTGCCCTGGCACTGCTGGCGCCACTGTTCATGCTGGCCCTGGCGGAGGGCACGTTACGCCTGTCGCGCCAGGGACTGCCGGTGCGGTTTCTGCAGGCGTTTTCTATTGCGGGAACACCCTGCTGGGTCAACAACCCCTTTTATGGCTACCGTTTCTTTTCCCCCGAACTCGCGCGCAGCCCCCCGCCCCTGGCCTGCGCCCGGACCAAGCCCCGGGATGTCGTGCGCATCGTGGTCCTCGGCGAATCCGCCACCATGGGCGATCCCCTCATCGAATTCGGTCCGCCGCGCATGTTGGAAAAGATGCTCAACGCAGCCGGTGGTCCGCCGCGCTTCGAAGTCATCAACGCCGCCATGACCGCCATCAACTCTCCGGTCATCGCGGACATTGCCCGGGAGTTGCGGAATCTGCAGCCCGACGTGGTGTTGATCTACATGGGCAACAACGAAGCCGTAGGGCCCTTCGGGCCGACCTCGCGCGGACGGAGCCGGCTGGGCACCCGGCTGATTCCGCTGCGCGTGGTGCTGACCCGCCTGCACCTGCTCCAGGGCTTGAAATTGGCCATGGAATCCATCGTCTCCGCCGGACGCGATCCGCGGGTTTTCCACATGGACACGGTCGGACGGCTGGCGTTGCGCGCGGAGGATCCCCGCCTGGCGTCCATGTACGATTTGTATGCGGACCGGCTCGCGCGCATCATCGAACTGGCCCGCGAAGCGGGCGCGGAGGTCCTGCTCTCCACCATGGCTGTCAACCTGTCCGCCTGCCCGCCCCTGGGATCCGTCAATCGCACCGACTGGACGGACGACGAGTGCCAACGCTGGGCCGACGCCTGGGCGGCCGGCATCCAGGCGCAGGCGGCCGGCCGCACCGAGGAAGCGCTGGCGGCCTACCGCACCGCCGCCGGACTGGATGCCGGGCATGCCGAGCTCGCCTATCGCCTCGCGCAAACTCTGGCGGCCGGCGGGCATCAGGACGAAGCCGCGAAGTGGTTCGTCCAGGCGCGGGATGCCGATACCCGCCGCTACCGAGCCGACAGCCGCATCAACCAAATCATCCGGGAGCAGGCCTGCCGCCATGCCGTGCGGCTGGTGGATGCCGAAGCGGACTTCCGAGCAACCGGGGCAGACGCGCAACTGTTCCTCGACCACGTGCATTTCACGTTTGAAGGCACATACCGGCTCGCCGGTCTTTGGTTCCGTGAATTGGCCCAGGACCACCCCGGCCGGGAAATGCCGGACATCGAAGCCTGCCGGCGGCGGCTGTTCTTCACAGCCCGGGGCGAATTGCGCCAGGCCGAGGCCATGGCCGTCCGCTATCGGCGGGATCCGTTCACCAACCAGTTGGACAACGCCTGGCGACAGGCGGACCTGGCGGCCACGATTCAACGCTGCCGGCAGGCCAATGCCGTCGCCAACCTCGACCGGCTGCGCCTCCAATATCAAGAGGAAGCCGCCCGCGATCCCGCCGATCCCTTTTTGCCGCTTCAGTGGGGCTCCACCCTGCTGGAGGCCCGCCGCCTGACCGAAGCCCTGCCGCTGTTGATGAACTACATGGAGCGCCTGCCCCGCCATTTCGAGGCTCGCCTGATGCCCGCCTTCATCCTCGCCAAGGCCAGCCAGCCTGACCAAGCGGCGGAGTTGTTGCTCGGGGCCGGCCCGCCGTACGGATGGTATCTCTCCGAGCATGCCCTTGGTTTGATCGAGAGCCTGCTCGCCGACGGCTTCCGCAACGAAGCCCGGGCCTTTGGCCAGGCCGTGCTTGACCGGCGGACCTTTTTCGTCGGCCGCCGCCGCCTCACCGCCGTTGTTGAAAGATTATAACGCGTGGTGGCTCCTCGTAGCACGCGGCTCCTTTTCGTAGCACGCGGTTCCGTCGCGTGTGTTTTATTTTCGATCCACGCGGGACGGAGCCCCGCGCTACGCAGCACAACGCCGCTGCCCGTGGCACGTGGCTCTGTTGCGTGCGGGCTGGTTTCCCCTCCCCGTAGCACGCGGCTCTGTCGCGTGCGGGCTGGTTTTGATCCGCGCGGGACGGGAGCCCCGCGCTACTTCAAGCCGCTTTGCGCCACTCAAATCCATTCTGCCTGATAAACCGCAAACCGCCCAGACGACAAATGCGCCTTGCGCGGATTGTCCGCAATATACTTGCGGAACACTTCCAACTCTTCCCGGTTCCGCACAATGTGATCATAACTCTCCGCCTGCCACAAACGCCCGGTCTTCGCGCCTTGGGCCGAGGCCTTCACGGATACAAATCCCTTGATCGAGTTCAGGATGCCTTCCAACGGCCACCCTTGCACAGGTCTAACCAGCCAATGCACGTGGTTGGGCATGATCACCCAGTCCCCACACCAACACCGTTGGCCGTGAAAGTGGCCCAAGGCGTCCTGCACGGCTTCCCGTATGGCCGTTCGCGCCAACAAGCAACTCCCATGGCCGCGATCCAACTCCAAATGCAACTGGTGCGCCTGGCGCTTCTCGAAGGCGCGCCGCCCGCGGGCATCGATCGCCTGATATCGCTCATCGCCCCCCGGGGCGTGCAAACCTTGTGCGATCCCATGCGCCGACAGCCAGGCTTTCCGCTCCTGCTCCCAGGCCAGCAGGATCCTGCGCGGAATGGAGTCAGCCAGGCGAAGCGTAACAAAATAGGTGCACCCATCCTGCCGCCAATGGGGCAGATTCCGTCGGTATGAAAATACTGGCGCCCGCGGGTTGTATGGTTGGAAAGGAATCCGATCCACGAATCGAATCGTAAAACGAACGCAGAAGATGGCGCAAGAACGGGATTGCCCTCTCCAGCGCCCCTCCTTGCACGCGGCTCCTTTCGTAGCACGCGGCTCTGTCGCGTGCAGGTTTGATTTCAATCCGCGCGGGACGGGAGCCCCGCGCTACGGAGTACGCAGGCTGACGGTTTTGTTTTTCGTAGCACGCGGCTCCGTCGCGTGCAGTATTTTCCCGATCTGCGCGGGACGGGAGCCCCGCGCTACGGAGTACGCAGGCTGGCGGTTTTGTTTTTCGTGGCACGCGGCTCTGTCGCGTGCGGTTTTTTTCCGATCCACGCGGGACGGGAGCCCCGCGCGACAAAAAAAAAGAGCGGCCGTGAGGCCGCTCTTTGGGTTCATCCAGTGTATGTACTGAATTACTTGCTGATCTTGCGACGCAGAACCATCGCCAGGGCGCCAAGGCCCAGCAGGCTCATGGTCGCGGGCTCGGGAATCGCCGTCAGGGTGTAGGTGGCGGTGAAGAAGTCCGACGTCGGCATGCCAATGGGATCCACGCCTTCGGTCAAGATTTCCGTCGCATTGGCGGTGTCATAGCCCATATAGCTCGTGTAGGAGCCGCCATCCCAGGCGTGCTGACGCACAGCCAGGACATCCAGGGTGTTGACGCCCACTTGGCCAGCGGCAATCAGATCGATGCCGGAGACCGTGCTGCGATAATGTTGGCCCTCAAACAAGGTCGGATCGACGGTGGTCCAAGTCCAGACGCCGCCGTTGACGCGCCAGATCAGGCCCGCGGCCGTAAAGGCATCGCCTTCGTCCGAACCAACATTGATCTCGCCGTTCAGGAACAGGGAGTCAGCCGTAATATCGAAGGTGCCGAGATTGGCGCCATCGAGGTTCGCGGACTGATAGGCCTGATCCAGGTCATAGTACGCATCGGCCTGGCTGATGCTGTCCCACGTATAAGCATAGGAACCGCCAACCCAGTACCACGTATTCGCCATCGCCGCGCTGGCCAGCATCGCAACCAGAGCAAATGCCAATAGTTTCTTCATCATCATTTCTCCTTTTCAGGGGGTTATTTTTAGTTATTTTTTAAATCAAGGCATACAGTGCCGATTCGTGCAAAAGGTAATAAAGCGGATCAAACGAGTCAAGCGATTTTGCAAAAAATAAATCGTGTTTATATCCAGTTGTCGCCCAAGTTGTTGTGATAATTATATCCGCGCGATTCTGCATTTTACCGATTTACGGATTCATTGCCGTCGCGCCCACTGGGCGCGGGTCTGTTTGAACAGGTTCTGACGTGAGCGCCGCTTCCAAGGCGGGCGACACCTCGCCCAAGGGCGAGGTCTTCGAAGGCGGATGCCCCTCCCGTTCCGGAATCCCCCTGATCGCGGATGCGCCCCCCGGAAGGGCTACCGGATTTTGTTGGCCGCGCGGCGGGCCTTGATGATCTGCTCGGTGAGGAAGAAGGGCACGGCTTCGTAGTGTTCGAACTGCATGGTGAAACCGGCTCGTCCCTGGCTCATGCTGCGCAGGGCGGTGGCATAGCCGAACATCTCGCCGAGGGGCACCAGGCCGCCGATCACTTTCTGCGCGCCTTTCTCTTCCATCGTTTCGATGCGCCCGCGCCGCTGGCAAATGCTGCCCGTGGCCGCGCCCATGAATTCTTCCGGGGTGGTCACCTCCACCGACATGACCGGTTCGAGGATGATCGGGTTCGCCTTCAGGAAGAGCTCCTTGAAGCCTGCGCGCCCCGCCTCCTGGAAGGCGAAGTCCGAGGAATCCACCTCGTGATATGATCCGTCGAGCAGCGTCACCCGCAGGTCCACCACCGGATAGCCTGCGTAGGGGCCGCGCTGCATCGCCTTCACCACGCCCTTTTCCACCGAGGGAATGAAGTTGGCCGGGATGCGGCCGCCCACGACTTCGTTCACGAATTCGAAGCCCTCGCCCGCCTTCACGGGCTCGAGCCGCAGGCAGACATGCGCGTACTGGCCGCGCCCGCCGCTCTGCTTGACGTGCTTGTACTGCCCTTCCAGGGCCCGGGTGATCGTCTCGCGATACGCCACTTCCGGCCGGCCCACTTTGGCGGACACGCCGAATTCCCGCCGCAGCCGGTCGACGATGATCTCCAGGTGCAGCTCGCCCATGCCGGAGATGAGGGTCTCGCCCGTTTCCGGATCGAACCCCACCGTGAAGGTCGGATCCTCGTCCGCCAGCTTGTACAGCGCGGCGGAGAGTTTCTCGTTGTCGAGCGTGGAATCCGGCGCGATCGAGATGGACACCACCGGGGCGGGGAATTGGATCGAGGTGAGCTGGATGGGCCGATCCTCGTCGCAGATGGTGTCGCCGGTGCGGGTATGCGCCAGCCCCACGACCGCCACGATGTCGCCGGTCTGCGCCGTCTCCAGGTTCTCGGAGTGGTTGGCGTGCATCCGCAGGATGCGCCCGATGCGCTGAATCTTGTCCTGGGTGCTGTTAAGCACATTCTGGCCGGCGACCAGCGTGCCCGAGTAGATGCGCAGGTAGGTCAGCTTGCCGGCGTGCTTGTCGGCGACGATCTTGAAGGCCAGGGCGCTGAAGGGCGCGTCGTCCTCCGGCTCCCGCTGGGTCAGGTCCTCGCCTTCCTCCCACGCGGAGATGATCGGCGGAATCTCGTTGGGGGCCGGCAGCAGATGCACCACCCCGTCCAGCAGGTGCTGGATGCCCTTGTTCTTGAACGCCGCCCCGCAGAAGACGGGCACAATCCGGCGCGCAATCGTCGCCTTCCGCAGAATGCCCCAGATTTCGGCTTCGGTCAGGTCGCCGACGGCAAAAAACTTCTCCATCAGAGCATCGTCTTGCTCGGCGCATTTCTCGACGAGGTTGGCGCGCCATTTGAGGGCTTTTTCGCGCTTGTCGGGGGGAATTTCCGCCACCCGGAAGCCGTTGCTCTCCGGATCATCAAAGTAGATGGCCTGCATGGAGGTCAGCGCGATGAGCCCCTCGAAGGTTTCGGCCCGGCCCAAGGGAATCATCACGGGGACGGCGTTGCAGCCCAGCTCGTTCTGGATGTCCTCCAGCACGCCGAAGAAATCCGCGCCGGTGCGGTCCATTTTGTTCACGAAAGCCAGCTTGGGCACTTCGTACTTCTCCGACTGCCGCCAGACCTTCTCGGACTGGGGCTGCACGCCGCCCACGGCGCAGAACAGCGCCACCGCGCCATCGAGCACCCGCAGCGACCGTTCCACCTCGACCGTGAAATCCACGTGTCCTGGCGTGTCGATCAATGTCACCAGGTGTTCCTTCCACATCAGCGTCGTCGCCGCGCTCTGGATCGTGATGCCGCGCTCGCGCTCCTGGGGCATGAAGTCCATCGTGGCGGCCCCGTCGTGCACCTCGCCCAGCTTGTGGGTCTTGCCCGCGTAGAACAGAATACGCTCCGAGACCGTCGTTTTGCCCGCATCGATGTGGGCCATGATGCCGATGTTCCGGATGTTCGCGATGGGAGTCGTCCTGGCCATGGTGCTTGTGTTCTCTTGGGCTATTACAAAACGCCCCCGGGCGCACGCCGCGCCGGGGGCTGCTTCAAACGGAAACGCATCATGCGGACCCGGCCGCCCCGGCGCAACCACAAATTTTCTGTTCCCCGGGCCCGGGGCGTCGAGCCGGCCAGGCCGGCACTTCCTGCGGTGCTATGGCACCAGCGGCTTGGTGTCCTGGATCAGCCGGTAATAGCGCTTCTGGGCGGGATCCACGCGGTCCTTCACCACGATGGGTTCACCGGTGACCAGGCCGGGCACGTTGATGGCGTCGGGCAGCAGATGCCATTGGGCCCGTGCACTGCGGGAATCGGTGTACATCACGCTGTAATACATGCCGCGCACGCCAATCCAGGAGATGGTCACATCGCCGCCGGAACGCCCCATGGTCATGGTGGTTTCCCGAATGGGCCGGATTTCCTCCCGGATGGTCTTGCACCCGGTCAGGACCAGCGCCACCAGCGCCAGCCCCACCCCCCACTGAAGGGTCCGGTTCATGGCGACCGCCGCCCCGCCCTACGGCGCCGGCGTCTGGACGGTTTCCGCCGGCAGGACTTCCACGGGCTGCAACGGCGCGGCCGGCGCGGCCTCCCGGCTGTGGCGTGCCCGCGTGAAATACTTGAAGAACGACGGCGGCGAATCCTTGACGGGCGCCTTGCCGTCGTACCAGCTTTCGCTCCGGGCGGCTTCGGCCTCCGCCGCCTTCAGATTCGTCAGCGTCAGGTTGTAGCGCCCGGCAAACCAGCGCCAGTCCGCGGGCGTGAACGGCAGATAGCTGCCGATGCCGTTGACCAGCTCGTGGCTGTTGAGCCCCGGAATCTGGGTGGACTGTGCACACCAGTTGTTGATCGAGCGCAGGCTCGCCGGCAAGAGCGCGTCGTCGCCCAGGAACACCGCCCGCCCGGGTGCGGATTGCAGGAAGGCCCCGCTTTGGTAGTCCGCCAGCGAAAGCGGCATCCATTCAAACCCGGTCCAGACGTGCAGCACCGGTTCCTCGGCGGTGCCCTGATAGCTCACCAGCACGGTCGGATAGCGCCGGGCCACGTCGAAGGCCACCTGCATCACCGAGTAGCGCGAGGGAACCACCAGCAGGACGGAATCCCCCTGCGCTCCGGCCGGCTCCGCAGCCGGGCCCGCCAGCGCCACCATTGCCACCACCATTATCCACATCAGGTTCTTCATGCTGGTTCTCCTTGAAAACCGTACTCCGCAATACTGCCGCATTACACCACGCCGCCCCTGCAATTGCAAGCCCCCCGCTTCGGGGACAACCGCACCCCCGCCTGAATGCGAACCTCTCTGGCAAACATCCTGCCGGATGCGGAAAAGCGACAGACATATCATCCCGACCCGCATAGAAAGGGGCCGTCATATCACCTCCCCTATGTAGAAGTGTGAATGCGGCGACTTGCGGAGGCCAACCGGAGCGTCCCCTCATCCCATCGCCTCACGTGGGGCCCGCAACAGCCCACGTGATCCCCGTCGTCGCCGGCCATCTACGCGCCCCTCGCCCCCCCCTTTTTTTCAGGCCGCTGTGGGTCAATCTGTGGCCCGCGTGGGGCGGCCCTGCGGCTGTCAACCGAACAACGACAATTTCTCGTCCTCAAACACCCCAATCTCCGGCAAGGTTTGGCAAGGATTTTGCCATTCTGCGCATTCCTATGCGTCTATCTGTACTTTGGGCGTTTTGCACAACCCGTTGACGGGAAACAAAAAGCCCCGAAACAGGGGGGTCCGGGGCGTGGGCCTGAATGGGCCGTTTTTTACAACCTGTAGACCTTCTCGGCCTCCACCAAGGAGATGCCGGCCTTTTTCAGCGTCGCAATGGCGGCATCCAGACGCTCAAAACGAAAGACCACCATCGCCTTTTCCGTCGCCCGGCTCACGAAGGCATACATATATTCCACATTCAAGCCCGCCGCCGACAGGACGTCGAGGATCCCGGCCAGGCCGCCGGGATGATCCGGCACCTCGACCGCCAGCACCTCTGTCACCGACACCGTGTGGCCGCCGGCCCGCAACGTCTGCACGCACAGGTCCACGTTGTCCACAATCAGCCGCAGAATGCCGAAGTCACTGGTGTCCGCCAGGGACAGCGCCCGGATGTTGACTCCGGCGCGGCCGACCTCCTTGAGCACGCTCGCCAGCCGCCCCGAACGGTTTTCCAGGAAGATCGAGATTTGACGCACTTTCATGTCCGGCTCCTTTCCTCAGGTCAGTTTCCGCAGGTCCTGCACGCGCTTGGCCTTGCCGAGCGTGCGCTCGATGGTCTTCGGTTCCACCAGCGTGATTTTCGCGCTGACGTTCAACATGGTCCGGATCTGGTGGTGGATCTTGTCGCGCAGCGCCTCCAGCTTCCGCACCTCGTCGCTGAAGAGGCTCTCGGTCACTTCCACCTTGATCTCCATCGTATCGAGGTTGCCCTGGCGATCCACGATGATGAGATACTGCGGGTGCACGCCTTCGATGCGGACCAGCACATCCTCGACCTGCGATGGAAACACGTTGATGCCGCGGATGATGAGCATGTCGTCGGTACGGCCCATCAGGCGCGCCATGCGGCGGCTGGTCCGGCCGCAGGGGCACGCGCCGTCGTCCATCAGCATCGTGATGTCCCGGGTCCGGTAGCGGATCAGGGGGACGCCCTCCTTGGTCAGGCAGGTGAAAACCAGTTCGCCCTTCTGGCCGGCGGGCAGCGCCTTGCCCGTGGCCGGTTCGATGATTTCCGGATAGAAATGGTCCTCGAACACGTGCAGGCCGTTCTGCTCCAGGCATTCGTTCGCCACGCCCGGGCCGGCCACTTCCGAAAGCCCGTAGATATCCAGCGCCTTCAGCGGCAGCAGTTCCTCGATGTGCGTGCGCATGGCCTCGGTCCAAGGCTCCGCGCCGAAGTTTCCGGACTTGAGGGGCAGTTGGTGGAGATCCACCTTCATCTGGGCGGCCACTTCGGCGATCTGCAGGGCATAGGACGGGGTGCAGCACAGCACCGTCACCCCAAAATCCTTCATGAGCATGATCTGCTTCTCGGTGTTGCCCGCCGACATCGGCAGCGCGGCCGCGCCGAGCTTCTCAGCCCCGTAGTGCATGCCCAGCCCGCCGGTAAACAGCCCGTAGCCATAGGCCACCTGCACCGTGTCATCCGCCGTCGCCCCCCCGCAGGCCAGCGACCGCGCCGCGCACTCGGCCCAGTTCTCGATGTCGTGGCGCGTGTAGCCCACCACCGTCGGCTTGCCGGTCGTGCCCGAACTGGCGTGGATCCGCACGATCTCGCGGAGCGGCACCGCAAACATCCCGAACGGATACTGGTCGCGGAAATCAGCCTTGGTGATGAACGGCAGCTTGACGATGTCTTCGATGCTGCGGATGTCCTCAGGCTTGATGCCCTGCTCCTGCATCCGCGCCCGGTAGAACGGGACGTGATCGTAGGCCCGCTCGACCAAACTGCGCAACCGCTGGCTCTGCAGCTTCCGCAGCTCGTTGACCGGCATCGCTTCGGCTTGGGGATTGAACATGCTGAACTCCTTCCACACTGACTGGATAAATGCTGGACCCGGCCCCGGCCGCCTGTCCAGCCAAAAGGTCCGGCCGACCTTACTTTCCCGGAGGCGCCCGGCCGGCCACCGCCTCGGCCATGCGCGCCGCCACGCGCCCGACGATCTCCAAACTCTCCGCCGACACCTTGTCCAGCGTATCCTCCGCGGTATGCCAGTAGTCATTGCGGCCCGGGGCACTGCCGAAATGGAAATCGATCAGATTGATCGCGGGGACACCCCGTTCATAAAACGCCACATGGTCGTCGCCGATATTGCCTGGAAATAATTGAAAATACGCCCGCACGCCCTCGGCGCGAGCGGTCTCGAAGGCCAGCGCAGCCAGCCAGGGCGTGCTGTTGCGCGGAATCGTCACCGTCAGGTTCCGGTCCCCCACCATGTCCAGCAGAATCATCGCCGCGATGTCCGTCAGGCGGCCATCCGCAGCCATGGTCCCGGCCAGATGGCGGCTGCCGTGGAAGCCGTCGGCCGGTCCGTAGTGCACCTGGCATTCCTCGCCGTCGAAAAAGGCGAAGCGGATTTCCATTTTGTGGGGCGCGGCGGCCAGAAAACCTTTGGCCAGTTCCAGCAAGAGCCCCGTGCTCGAGCCAGAATCATTCGCCCCGGGAAAGTGTTCGATGCCGCCCTTCGTGTCGTAGTGCGATCCGAACAGGATGATCTGGCCGCTCTTTCCCGGAATCCGTCCCAGCACGTTGCGAAACGTGGTTTTCCCCCGCGGCGAGGCATCGCGAAACTCCTGAATCTCCGCTTCCACCCCGATTTCCCGCAGCCGGATCAGCAGATAGTTTGCCGCCCGTTCGGCCCCCGGCGTACCGGCCTCCCGCGGGCCCAACTCCACGAACCGCCGCACCTCTTCCAGCGCCGCCGGGCCGGATACCGCCACTTTCTCCCGCTCGGCGGGGACCGGCGGCGCATCAGCGGGCGCGGCGGACGGAGGCTGACCGCAGCCCCCCGCGCACAGCGCCGCCATCAGCCTAAATCCCAGGCCGCAAATGGTTCGTTTTCCATGCATGTTCGACATTCTACCCGCCCGGCACCCGGATGAAAACACCCAACCGGCGGCGTCGGTCCGGTGCAAATCCGAAATGGAAGGGGCAACCTCCGTGTTGCCCGCCATGGCTTCAACGTTGGCGACCGGAACCGGGCAGGACAGAACCTGCCCCTCCCGAACAGCCCATGGGTACAAGCGGGTTCCAATCCATGGCATTCAATCGCCGCTGCCCGCTCCACCAAACCCGACGGCGCCCGACGGCGCTTCGGGGATTGAAAAGCCCGGCCCGACCGTCTAGGATACGGTTTGAATTTTTAAGAAAACCGTACGCGAAAGAGAAGGTATACCCATGAGCAGAGCCTACAACTTCAACGCCGGCCCGGCCGTTCTCCCCCTCGAAGTCCTGGAAACCGCCCGGCGCGAAATGACCGACTTCAATGGCACCGGCATGTCCATCATGGAACACAGCCACCGCGGCAAGGCCTATGACGCCGTCCACGCCGAAGCCATCGCCAATCTGGGCCAGTTGCTGGGCGTCACGGATGACTATCAGGTCCTGTTCCTGCAGGGCGGCGCCAGTCTCCAGTTTTCGATGGTGCCGATGAACCTGCTGGGCGCCGGCCAGGCGGCGGACTACGTCAACACGGGCGCCTGGGCCGGCAAGGCCATCAAGGAGGCCAAGAAGGTCGGCCCCGTCAACATCCTGGCAGATACCTCCAAGGACATTCCCACGACCATGCCGGACTTCGCCGCCCTGCCCTATACCCCAGGCGCGGCCTACGTCCACGTAACCTCCAACGAAACCATCGCCGGCACGCAAATCCAGCAGTATCCGCGGACCGAGGCCCCCCTCGTCGCCGACATGTCCAGCGACATCCTCAGCCGGGTCTTTGATCTCCGTCAGTTCGGCCTGATCTATGCCGGGGCCCAGAAAAACCTCGGCCCGTCGGGCGTCACCCTGGTCGTCATTCGCAAGGACCTGGCTGAACGCGCGGCCGCTACGCTGCCGACCATGCTGCAGTACCGGACCCACATGGCGGACAACTCCCTGTACAATACGCCGCCGACCTTCGGCATCTACATTCTGATGCTGGTGAGCCGCTGGCTGCTGGCCAAGGGCGGCGCCGCGGGCATGGAGCAGATCAACCGGGCCAAGGCGGACAAACTGTACGCCGCGATCGACCAGTCCGGCGGCTTCTATCGCGGCACCGCCGTGAAGGAGTTCCGCTCGATCATGAACATCACCTGGCGGCTGCCAAGCGAGGATCTCGAAGCCCAGTTCATCAAGGAGGCCACCGCGCTGAAGATGAGCGGCCTGAAGGGTCACCGTTCGGTCGGCGGCATCCGGGCCAGCATCTACAATGCCTGTCCCGCCGAAGCCATCGATGCCTTGATCGCCTTCATGGGTGACTTCCAGGCCAGGAACGGGTAACGGGTGGATTGCCAAGCCCCAGGCGCGCCGCGGATTTCCGCGGCGCGTTTTTTTCGTTCCCCCGTCCGGGCGGCGGGAGCATTCAGCCCCGGCGGGCTTCCAGAGCCGCCAGAACTTCGTCGGGGACGTGCAGGCCGCCGAATCCGGTGCCCAGGCGAACGCCCGGCGTGACCTCCCCGTGATAATCGGAGCCGCCGGTCGGCACCAGGCCGGCTTTGTCCGCCAGCGCCAAATATTCCCGGGTGAGATCGGCGGAATGTTCCGAATAATAGCACTCCACACCCGCCAGTCCGGCCGCTGCCAGTTCGCCGAGCAGCGCCGCCAGGGCCTCCTTGCCGATCCGCAGGGAGTAGGGATGCGCCAGGACGGCCACCCCGCCGGCCCCCCGGATCAGCGCCACCGCATTCTCCGCGGTCAGGCGCGCGCGATCCACATAGGCGGGCTTGCCGTTGCCGAGCCATTTGTCAAAGACTTCGTTCTTGTCCCGGGCATAGCCCTTGCGGAGCATCACCTGCGCGAAATGCGGACGCCCCACCACGTCTTCGCCGGCGACGGCCTGCACTTCCTCCCACGTCATCGCCAGGCCGAGTTCGTTGAGCTTTTCCAACATGGTGCGGTTGCGCATCGTCCGCGCATCGCGAATCCACTCCAGCTGGCGCACCAGCTCGAGGTTGTGCACGTCCATCCAATAACCCAGCATGTGCATCACCCCAGAAGAACAGTCCACGCTGAGTTCCACGCCCGGCACCGGCCGGATTGGTTTGTCCGCGCCCGCCGCCAGGAACCGCGGCAGCCCCGCCACGGTATCATGATCCGTCAGCGCCAGGGCCGACAGGCCGGCCTGCAGGCCTTCATCCACCAGCTGTTCGGGCGTGAGCGAGCCATCGGAAAACGTCGAATGACAATGCAGGTCGATCATGGAAAGAAAGAAGCCAGAATTCAGTAGTCAGTATTCAGAATGTGGGAACGGGAAAACCGGAATGCCGGGAGAGTCGTTCCCGGCATTCCATCATTCCATCATTCCATGCCTGCCGCGTTTGCGCGCGGCGGCCTATTCCTTCTTGCCGGATCCGGGCGACCACTCCTGGGGATTGGCCTCGCTGGAGCCGAGCGCCGCATCAAAGGCGCCGGCCAGGTCCACGAGATCCTCGCCCGGCCGCAGGCCTTCGAGCATGCTGTCGTCCACCTTGAACTCCTCTTCGGGCAGCTTGGCTGCCTTGATGCTCAAACCGATCCGCCGGTCGATCGGATCAATCTTGATGACGCGCGCCTCGACCTCCTGGCCGGGCTGCAGCACGTCGCGGATCTTCGCCACGTGATCGTCGCTGATCTGGCTGATGTGCACCAGGCCGTCCACGCCCTCTTCCAGCTCGACGAACGCGCCGAAGCTGGCGAGCTTGCTGACCTTGCCCTTGATGAGCTGGCCGATGCGGTAGCGCCCGGAAATGCCCGCCCACGGATCCTCCTGCGCCTGCTTCAGGCCCAGGGAAATGCGCTGGTTCTCAGGGGAGACCTCGAGGACGATGGCCTCGACCTCGTCGCCCTTCTTGAGCACTTCGCTCGGATGATTGATCTTGCGCGCCCAGCTCATGTCGGACACGTGAATCATGCCGTCCACGCCTTCTTCGAGTTCGACGAACGCACCGTAGTTCGTGAAGTTGCGGACCTTGCCCTTGATGCGGCTGCCGATGGGATACTTGCCGGCCACATCGTCCCACGGATTCGCTTCCGTCTGGCGGATGCCCAGGGAGATCTTCTGCTCCTCCTTGTTCACGTTCAGCACGACCGCGTCCACTTCGTCGCCCACGTTCAGCACGTCGGACGCGCGCGCCACCCGCTTCGTCCAGGAAATCTCGCTGACGTGCACCAGGCCTTCCACACCGTCCTCCAACTGCACGAAGGCGCCATAGGGCACGAGGTTGACCACCTTCCCCCGGATCCGGGTGCCCTTGGGATACTTCATCTCGATCTCTTCCCAAGGGTTCTGCTGCTTCTGCTTCAGACCCAGCGAAATCCGCTCCTTTTCCTGGTTGACGTCCAGGACGAACACTTCCAGTTCCTGGCCGACCTGAACCACTTCGCGCGGGTCGTTGATCCGGCCCCAGCTCATGTCCGTAATGTGCAGCAGGCCGTCCATGCCGTTCAGATCCACGAACGCGCCGAAATCGGTGATGTTCTTCACCACGCCCCGCCGGGTCTGGCCCGGCTGGATTTCCGCCAGCAGTTTCTTCTTCTGCTCCCGGCGGGTCTCTTCAATCAAATCGCGGCGCGACAGCACGATGTTGCGGCGCTCTTTGTTGATCTTGAGCACCTTGCACTCCAAGGTCTGGCCCATGTACTCGTCCAGATTGCGCACCGGCACGATGTCGATCTGCGACCCGGGCAGGAACGCATCCACCCCGCCCACATCCACAAGCAGGCCGCCCTTGACCTTGCCCTTGACCGTGCCGGAAACCACCTTGCCTTCTTCGCACGAGGCCGTCACGTTGTCCCAGTTGCGCTGCTGTTCCGCGCGCGTCTTGCTCAGCACGACCATCCCATGCTCGTCTTCGAGCCGCTCCAGCAAAACCTCGAGTTCGTCGCCCACGTGGATTTCGCTGACATCCTTGAATTCGGCGGCCGGCAGCAGGCCTTCGGATTTGTAGCCGATGTTGACCAGCACTTCCTGCGGTCGCACTTCGACCACCGTGCCCGTGACTATCGCACCTTCGGTAAAGGTCTTAAGGGTTTCTTCATACATCGCCATCATCTTGGCGCGCTCGGCGTCCATTTCGACAGCGGGTTTCTTCGTTGATTTTTTTGCCATGTGACTCTGGGGAGGGTAATACGGCCCCGGGCATTCGCTTTTCCAGGTCCGCGGCTGAATGCCCACTGAAGCGCCGGCGAACAGGTTGGTCCGGAATTGCTCCGGAACCGAAAATCGGCGCATGAAACCACAGCCCGCCCCCCCGCACAAGCCTTATTTTCCAACATTTTGCCCCTCTGGCCGGCCGGCGCGCCGGGGCCGGAACCGGCAAAACGCAGTTGAATCCACCCATCTCAAGTCGTAGCAGCAGGTCATGGACCCACGCCAGCCCGGACGGTTCCACCGTCAAATCATGCTCTCCGAGGAGAGCAGCGTATTCGTAGCGGGAAGCTTGGTCCTCATGGCCTGGCTGCTGGCGGTGGCCGTGCTCTGCCCCCTGGGCGGCCTCTGGGACCAGTGGGTCATCATGGAGTTCACGGAACTGCTCCTGGGCCGCGGAGTCGCCATCGCCAAGGGCGTGGCGCTGGGCAGGCGGCCGGGGTTGATCATCCTGCTGGCCACCTACGTTGATGCGGTGAGCGTCTTCCTCTCTCTACCCCGTCCTGATCCTGGCCAGCCGCAACCTGATCGGCGGCCGCCCCGTGGACAACCGCATGAAGGGCATCCTCGCATCGGCGAAAAAGGATGTCAGCCGCTTTGCCAAGTTCAAGATTGCCGGCATCTTCCTGTTCGTGTGGCTGCCGTTCTTCATGACGGGCGTGGTGGTCGGCGCGGTGCTGGGACACCTGCTGGGACTGAAAACCTGGCTCAATCTGATCACGGTGGTCCTGGGCACGCTGTCGGCATCTGTCTGCTGGCTGTACGCCTACGACTATCTCTATGCCCGGCTGGAGCACATCCCCCCCAGATCCCGGCGCTGTTCACTGCGGTCCTGATCGGCACCGTGGTGGGTGGCCTTTCGTCTGAACACCCACATCCGCAGGAATCGCGCCTACCTCCGCCCGGGCCGCCCTGAACCCGCCGGCCCTGCCCTCCGGAATGGGATTTCGACGGGATTTCATCCTCGGGGCTTGACTTCCCGACTCATCCGTTTATCTTTGCCCCCGATTTTTGGATTCCAGCGTAGCTCAATGGTAGAGCGGTTGGCTGTTAACCAATAGGTTACAGGTTCGAGTCCTGTCGCTGGAGCCATATTATCCGCGCTTCGGGCGTTGTTTCCGGCGGTAACCGGACACAAGGCCGCGGGAAGGGCCTGGCCTTTCCGCAACCGGAGCACCACGTCCTTGTCGTCGGATCCTCCCGATCATTCCGGCACGGGGTTGTTTCACAATCAGAATTGGAAAGAACCGCGTTGACAGTCGCGCGGCCCTCGCGTTACTGTTCGCCGCTCATCGTTTGGGATCGAGGATCATGAAGACGACACTGCCGAAAGAAACTGAAATCCAGCGCGCCTGGTGGCTGATCGATGCCACCGGCAAGCCCGCCGGCCGCCTGGCCGTTGAAATCTGCCGCCTCCTGCGGGGCCGAGGCAAGCCCGACTACGCCCCCCACATGGACCTGGGCGACTTCGTCGTAGTCATCAATTCCGCCAAGGTCGGCCTGTCCGGCAATTCGAAGGAAGACCAGAAGGTCTACGCCAAGTACACCGGCTATCAAAGCGGCTACTCCGAAACCTCGGCCGGCGTCATGCGCCAGAAGAACCCCAACTACATCCTCTGGCACGCCGTTCGCGGCATGCTCCCCAAGAACCATTTGAGCCGCCGGCTGCTCCTGCGCCTCAAACTGTATCCCGGAGCCGAACATCCTCATGCCGCCCAGAACCCCCAGCCTGTCAGCTGATCCCGGAGACGTATCATGGCCACCAAGAAAGCTGAAATCGAATACCTCGCCACCGGCCGCCGTAAAACCGCCATCGCCCGCGTCCGCCTGCTCCAGGGCAAGGGCAACATCACGGTCAACGACCGAGAATTCGCCGAATATTTTCCCACCACCGACCTGCGCCTGATCGTCGAAGCCCCCTTCAAGGCGTTGGATGCCAGCGGCCGATTCGATGTGATCGCCCAGTGTGAAGGCGGCGGCGTTCCCGGCCAGGCCGGGGCCCTGCGCCACGGAATCGCCCGGGCCTTGCTTCAGGTTGATGAATCCTACCGCGCCCTGCTCAAGAAAGCCGGCTTCCTGACCCGCGATCCCCGCATGAAAGAACGCAAGAAACCCGGTCGGCCTGGCGCCCGGCGCCGCTTCCAGTTCTCGAAACGCTGAGCCGTTTCAACGCCCCATCCGCCCCGGGCCTTCGCCCGGGGTTTTCTTTGCCCGGCCGCCCTGCCCCCCTTCGGATGCCCGCCGAAAGACGCCGATCACCCTTATGATGGCCGTCCGCAATTATTATGGAGTTTATAAACTCCATACTATAATATTTGCAAATATTATACTCGACCCAGGCGGTGCCCCCCCCCACCGCGATTCAGTGCCGCGGATCTTCCGACCGCCCCTGGCGGGCAGCAGCCCCCCTTCGGGGGCCACCGCTCCCGGACCGCAGTAATGCATCGGAGATGCAACCAGGCCCGGTCGTCGGATTTTTCGATCTCCCGACCCCGACATCGATTCCCCGCACGAATGTCATCTGATCGGAATCGCACGGCCGCCGGCCCGGAAATCTGGGCGCCGCCATCTTCATCCCGCTTTCTTCTTCACTCTTCCGGCCGGTTGTTTCTATACTCGCCCCCTTTGAAAGGCCCATCATGAAGACTTCCTCCGCTCTCCGCTTCCTTCCTCAAGCCAAACTTCCAGCCGGTTTCCGCGCAGCCGGCATCGTCGCCGGCCTCAAGGCCTCCGGCAAACCGGACATGGCCATGATTTTCTCCGATTCTGCCGCCGTGCTGGCCGGCACCTTCACCACCAACCAGGTCAAGGCCGCCGCCGTCCGGCTGGATGCCGCCCGCGTCGCGAACCTCGGCGCAGCCCATGGCATTGTCGTCAACAGCGGACAGGCCAACGCCTGCACCGGCAAGGCCGGATTGCGCGATGCCCGGGCCATGGCCGCCCATGCCGCCCGGCAGCTCGGGGTCGCCCCGGAAATGTTCCTCGTCTGCTCGACCGGCCGCATCGGCGTCCCCCTGCGCATGGATCTCATTCTCCCCGGCATAGAAAAACTGGCAGCGGCCCTTTCTCCATCCGGCGGTGAAAACGCCGCGCGCGGCATCATGACCACCGATACCGTGCCCAAACGCCATACCACCACTTTCACCGTCAACGGCAAGACCTGCCGCCTCACCGGCATCGCCAAAGGTTCCGGCATGATCCAGCCCAACATGGCCACCATGCTCGCGTTCCTGCTCACCGATGCCGCCGTCGACCGCCGCGCCTTGCAGCGGGCCCTCAAGGCCGCTGTGGACAAGTCCTTCAACCGCATTTCGGTCGATGCCGATCAAAGCACGAACGACACCGCCCTGATGCTCGCCAACGGGCGCGCGGACAATACCCCTCTCCGTCCTGGGCACCCCGACTGGCCCGTGTTCGCCACCGCCCTGGAGGGCATTACCTTCCGCCTGGCCATGGACATGGTGCGCGACGGCGAAGGGGCGCAAAAGCTTGTGACGGTTCACGTCCGGGGCGCCCGCTCGGCCGCCGACGCGGAAGCCGCCGCCCGTTCTGTTGCCAATTCGTTCCTTGTCAAGACCTCCTGGGTCGGCACCTATCCCAACTGGGGCCGGGTCATGGATGCCCTCGGCTATTCTCCGGCCCGGATCCATGAAGACCGCGTGGAAATTTTCTACGACAAGCTCCGCGCCGTGCAGAACGGCCTCAAAGCCGGCGCCTCCATTACGCGCCTTTCCAAGGTTGTCGCGAAAAAGCAGTTCACCCTCACCATCGATCTGCACCTCGGCCGCCATGCCGCCACGGTCTATTCCTGTGATTGCACCGAGGAATATATCCGGATCAACAAATGAGCCGCGCTCCTCGGGCCCGGGCGCCGCGCCTTTTTTCTTTCCCCCGCGCGGATCGTGTCCGATAATGCGCCGCTGAACATGGAAACCGCCATCCAGAAAGCCGGTGTCTTGCTCGAAGCCCTGCCGCACATCCAGCGGTTCCAGGGCGATACCGTCATCGTCAAATTCGGTGGTTCCTCGATGGACAACCCTGAGGTCGTGCGCAGCATCCTGGAGGACGTTGCGTTCATGAGTTGCGTCGGCTTGCGCCCCGTCATCGTCCACGGGGGCGGCAAGGCCATCAACAGCCGCCTGAAGAAACAGGGCCTCGCCGCCCATTTTGTCAGGGGCCTGCGCGTCACTGACGCCGATACCATGGCCATTGTCGAGCAGGTGCTCAACCGCGAAATCAACCCCGAACTCGTGATCATCCTCAATGGGTTCGGCGGCAAGGCCCGGGGCATCCACGGCGAAGATATCATCACGGTCCGCAAGCACACCTCCGAAGACCCCGACACGGGCGCGACCCTCGACTGGGGGCTTGTGGGCGAAATCACGAATGTCGACGTGCTGCCCGTCAAGGCCTTCCTGGAATCCGGCATCACGCCGATCATCACCCCGCTGGGCGCGGATGCCGCGCGCCAGGTGTACAACATCAACGCCGATGCCGCCGCCGCGGGGCTGGCGGAGAAACTGCAGGCCCGGAAACTCGTGTTTCTCTCCGACGTACCCGGCCTGTTGGCCGATCCCAAGGATCGCGCCTCGCTCATGAGCACGCTCCGCCTCTCCGAGGTCGAGGACCTCATCGCGCGGGGCGTCATCGGCGGCGGCATGCTGCCCAAGATCAGCGGCGCGCTGAAGGCCCTCAAGGCCGGCGTCCGCAAAACCCATATCATCGATGCGGCCCTGCCGCATTCCCTGCTGCTCGAACTATTCACCGACCAAGGCGTCGGCACGGAGATCGTCAACGATGCAACCTAGCCCCAAGGAACTTCACGGCCAATTCGTCATGCCCACCTACGCGCCGGGGCTTACCCTCGTGCGCGGCGCGGGGGTTTCGGTCTGGGACGACACCGGCCGGGAATACCTCGACTTCATGGCCGGCATCGCCGTCAACAATCTCGGCCATTGCCACCCCGCCGTGGTTGACGCCATCCGGAAGCAGGCCGGCATCCTGATGCACTGCTCCAACCTCTTCCACAATGAACTGCAGCCCCGGCTCGCCCAGAAACTCTCGGGCATTTCCCTGGGCGGCAAAGTCTTTTTCTGCAACTCCGGGGCCGAAGCCAATGAATGCCTCTTCAAGCTCGCCCGCAAATGGGGCTCCCTGGACGGCCGGTTCGAGATCATCACCATGAAGAACTCGTTCCACGGCCGGACCCTCGCCACCATGACCGCCACCGGCCAGACCAAGTACCAAAAGGGATTTGAGCCCCTCATGCCCGGCTTCTCCCTGGCGGAGTTCAACAACCTCGATTCCGTGCGCGCGGCGCTCACGCCCGCCACCATCGCCATTCTGTGCGAGGCCGTGCAGGGCGAGGGCGGGATTGTTCCCGCCACGCCCGATTTCATGACCGGCCTGCGCGCCCTTTGCGACGAACGGAAAATCCTGCTTTTCTTCGATGAGGTCCAAGCCGGCATCGGCCGCACCGGCCAGTGGTTCGGCTATCAGCATTACGGCATCCGCCCCGATGGCATCTCCATGGCCAAGGCGCTCGGCGGGGGCTTTCCCATTGGCGCTGTCGCCGTCACGCCCGAACTTTCCGACGTCTTCCAGCCCGGCAACCATGCCAGCACGTTCGGCGGCACGCCGCTCGCCTGCGCCGCCGCACTGGCCGTGCTGGACACCATCGAGCAGGAACACCTCCTCGACCACGTTCGGCAGATGAGCGATCTGTTCCTGGCCGGCCTGCGCCAACTCGCGGGCCGGCATGCCAACATTCAATCCGTGCGCGGCCTGGGCCTGATGATCGGCCTGGTGCTCAACATTCCCGCCAAGCCCATCGAAGCCAAGCTCCGTGAAAACGGCCTGCTGTGCATTGCCACCGGCGATTACGTCCTGCGTTTTGTTCCGCCGCTCATCGTGCAGCCCGCCCATATCGAGCAGGCCCTCCGCCTCATCGACCAATCGCTCTAGAACATGGGCGAGGTGGCGGTTGCCGCAGCCGTTGGGCGCGAAGCGGTCCGGGCCGTGTCCGGGCCCCGTTGCGGCCAGCCGCGGATTATCCCAATCTTCACGATGCTGGCGACAGTTGGCGCGGCGCCGATCGTAAAAGATCCATCCCGATTCCAGGACCTGGCGGGTCCGGAACGCCCGGCATGGTCCGTACCCCGCATCTGCACTTGATTCCGGGGAGGATTCGCAGTACCCGCTAGGGTGTGGGCACAACGTTACACCGGCTTGCAGCAACGTGGGCGGGCAGCATTTGCCTGGCCTGCCACCCGGCCCCTGTCGCTTCCGCCGCCCCGCCCCCCGCAGAGGGGGTTGTTTTGGCGGAAGAGATACCCCCCGGCGCGCGCAACGGCTGGTCCAAGGAAATAAAGCTCAAACTGCTCAATACTGCCGTCATCGGCGGCATCGTGGGCTACGGCGTGATGTATTGGCATTATGGAGAAACATCCCCCCAGGTGGTGGATGAGGACTGGTTTGAACACGACAGTGCCCATGGCGGGGCCGACAAACTGGGACATGCCATCAGCACCTATTACGCCGTGATGGCCTACAGCTGGCTGTACGACCGCTGGGGATATGAACCCGCCCAATCCGCCCTCTACGGCGCCTTGTCCGCCTGGTCCACATTCTGCATGATCGAAGTGGGCGACGCCTTCAGCCGCCATGGCTTTTCCGTCGAGGATCTGGTCATGGACAGCGCCGGGGCCGTGGTGGGCTATCTGCACCGGCGGATCCCCGGTTTCCGCGCGCGGGTGGATTTCCGGGTGGAGTACTGGCCTTCCTACGGCGCGCGCAAGGGCACCGACATCGATTATGTCAGCGACTATTCCGGCTATAAGTATCTGGTGGCCCTCAAGGGCGACGGGATCGAGGCCCTGTCCTCCACCTGGCTGCGCTTCTGCGAACTGCAACTGGGCTATTACACCCGGGGATATCAGTCGCAGGACGAGGACTACTACGGAGATCCCTACCGGGTCCTCTACGCCGCGGTCGGGGTGAACCTCTCGCACATCTTCCACAAGCACAACTGGAACAAGACCGCCGCCTTCCTCCACTACTACCAGGTGCCTTGCACCTATGCCCCGCTGGAATACAACCTCGACGATTGAGCCCGCCCACGCCCCCCCCTATCCCCGGGCGATTCTTGTCCTGCTACTTGATGAACAGCATCTCCTGGTAGGTGGGCAACGGCCAGAATTCGTCGGGCACGATACTCTCGAGCTGGTCCGCCACTGCGCGCACGGCGTCCATCGCCGGAATGACCTGCTGGCGGCAATGCCGGGCATGGGCGGCCAACTGACCGTTCCCCGCCTGGGCGATGGCCGTGCGCAATGCCTCGATGCGCGCCTGCAGCTCCGCCGCCAGGCCGCACAGTTCATCCAGCACCGTCGTGCAATGCTTCTGGCCCAGCGCCTTCAGCCCCAGCGCCGTTTCCGCCAGCAGCTTCTGGTAGGATACCGCCGCCGGAAAAATCAGCGTCTTGGCGATTTCAAAGGACAGCCGCGCCTCGGTCATCACTTCCTTGACGTACTTCTCCAGGTAAATTTCGTTCCGGCTGTGGAATTCGCGCACCGACAGCACGCCCATGCGCGACAGCATCTCGTCGTTGGCCGCGTTTTCCGCCGCCCGAATCGCCTCCGCCGTGTCCGGCGCGTTGGGCAGCCCGCGCCGGGCCGCCTCCTGCTGCCAGGCGGCGGCATAGTTGTCCCCGTTGAAGATCACCCGGCCGTGCGCCTTCATGATCTTCCGGATCACCGCCTGCACCGCCGCCCCCAGCGCCGGGGCCGTCCGGGCCGGCGCCGCCTCCAGTTCATCCGCGATGTACGCCAAGGAGTCCGCCACGATCGTGTTCAAGATCACCAGCGGGCCCGCCACCGACTGGCTGGAACCGACGGCGCGGAATTCAAACTTGTTGCCGGTAAACGCAAACGGGCTGGTGCGGTTGCGGTCGCCGGCGTCTTTCGGCAGCGGCGGCAGCGTATCCACGCCCACCGTCAGGAAGCCCGGGGCCTGCGCCTTGCCGGAGCCGCCCTTGGCAATCTGCTTGAAAACCTCCGTGAGCTGCTCGCCCAAAAAGATCGACAAGATGGCCGGCGGCGCCTCGTTCGCGCCCAGCCGGTGGTCGTTGCCCGCATGGGCAATCGAGGCCCGCAGCAGCGTCGCGTGCTTGTCCACGGCGCGAATGACGGCCGCGCAGAACGCCAGAAACTGCATGTTAGCGTGCGGCGTTTCGCCGGGCTCCAGCAGGTTCGCCTTGCGCGTGCCCAGCGACCAGTTCAAGTGCTTGCCCGAGCCGTTGATGCCGGCGAAGGGTTTCTCGTGCAGCAGGCAGGCCATGCCGTACTTCTGCGCCACGCGCTGCAAGACCGTCATGGTCAGATACTGGTGATCCGCCGCCACATTCGCGTTCTCGAACACCGGCGCCAGCTCGTACTGGCCCGGGGCCACCTCGTTGTGGCGGGTCTTTACCGGCACCCCCAGCTTGTAGAGCTCGCGTTCGACCTCGAGCATGAACGCCAGCACGCGTTCGGGAATCGCCCCGAAGTACTGGTCTTCCATCTCCTGGCCCTTGGGTGGCTTCGCGCCGAACAGCGTCCGCCCCGCACTGATCAGATCCGGCCGCGCGAAGAAGAAGTTCCGGTCCACCAGAAAATACTCCTGCTCGCAGCCCGCCGTGGCAAACACCCGGTCCGGATTCTTCTGGCCGAAGATCCGCAGCAGCCGCTGGGCCTGCACGTTCAACGCCTGCATCGAGCGCAGCAGGGGGGTTTTCTTGTCCAGCGCCTCGCCCGTCCACGAACAGTAGGCCGTTGGAATGCACAGCGTCCGCCCGTTGGGGTTTTCCAAAATGTAGGCCGGGCTCGTCACGTCCCACGCCGTATAGCCGCGCGCCTCGAACGTCGCCCGGATGCCGCCCGACGGAAAGCTCGAGGCATCCGGCTCGCCGCGGATGAGCTGCTTGGCCGTAAACTCCGTCATGGCCCCGCCCTTGCCGTCCGGTTCCAGGAAGCTGTCGTGCTTCTCCGCCGTCAGCCCCGTCAGCGGATAGAACACATGTGCGTAGTGCGTGGCTCCCATCCCGATCGCCCAGTCCCGCATGGCCTCCGCCACCGCGTCCGCGATCGATACGTCCAGTTTCTCGCCCCGTTCGATCGTCCGCCGCAACGCCTGGTACACCGGCTTCGCCAGCCGCGCCCGCATGATCCGGTCATTGAAAACGTTCGCCCCGAAGATTTCGCGGGCCGGGGTCTTGGAAAAATCCAGCGCCGGGGCCGTCGCCCGGTAGTTCGTCACCGCCGCAATCGCGTTCAATCTCGATATGTTCATGCTGATCTCGCTTTCCCGGGACCGCGCGCACAGTCCACCGCCCTGCTTGTACTGCAATATCGCCCCGAAAACAGCATAAAAGCGCGGTTTCATCCCGGGCGCCGCCCCGTCCCCCGCCCCCGGCCCCGGCCAGCGGCCCCCGTTCTTCCGGCTTCATTCTGCTTCCGGCCTGCGATAAACTGCTCCCTATGACCTCGCCTTTCGCCCGCCTGGAACTCCTCCTCGGCCCCGCAGCCCTCCCGCGCCTGGCCCGCGCCCGCGTCCTGATCGCGGGCCTTGGCGCCGTCGGCGCCGCCGCCGCCGAATCCCTCGCCCGCTCCGCCGTCGGACATCTCGTCCTGGTCGACTTCGACGAAATCCGCGCCGCCAACCTCAATCGCCATCCCTTCGCCTTCCATTCCACCCTCGGAGAAAAAAAGGCCGCCGCCGCCGCCCGCTTCCTGCGCGATATCAACCCCGACGCCGACATCACCCCCCTCGCCCTCTTCCTCGACGCCCGGACCGCGCCCCAACTCCTCGCCGAACATCCGTGCGATGTCCTGATCGATGCCATTGATGCGCTCAATCCCAAGACCGACCTGCTGCTGACCGCCCAGCAGGCCCAGGTGCCGTTCATTCTCACCTGCCTGGGCGCCGCCCGGCGGATCGATCCAACCCGCTTCGTCGCCGCCGACCTCGCCGCCTCCCATACCTGCCCCCTCGCCCGGCTCCTGCGCAAACGACTCGCCAAGCGGGGCGCGGCCCCCGGCATCCGCTGCATCTTCTCCACCGAACCGCCCGGCGCATCCGCCGAACCGGTCATGCCCGCCGCCGACTTCTACGTCCGCGGCCGGCTCCGCCCGCCGCTGGGCAGCCTTCACTGCGTCACCGCCGCCGCCGGCCTCGCCGCCGCCCGCGAAACCCTCCGCTTCCTCCTGGAGCCCCCATGCCCTACGCCCAATTAACTGCCGACGAAATTTTTTTCCATTGTGTGGAAAAATCCCGAAACTTTTTTCCATTGTGTGGAAAAAATCGCCCTTTTTTTCCACACCGTGGAAAACTTTTTTCCACACCCTGGAAAACCCGCCCCGGTCTCCTGCCCCTCTCCCGCCCGCCCCGCCGCACCCCATGATCCCGCGCGAACAACACCACATTTCCGCCGCCGGCACCCGCCTCGACCGCCACCTGCTGCGCCTCTATCCCTGGCTTGACCGCGCCACCGTCGCGGAACTCCTCGCCGCCGGCCACATCCTGCTCAACGGCCGCCCCGCCAGAAAAGGCGCCAAACTATCCGCCGGCGACACCCTCGATTGCCGCGACATTCCCGAGCCCGAAGACCTCCGCCTACGGCCCAACCCCGACCTGCCCCTCGCCGTCCTCTACGAAGACTCCTCCCTCCTCGCACTCGACAAGCCCGCCGGCATTCCCACCCACCCCCTCCGACCCGCCGAAACCGATACCCTCGCCAACGCCCTCGTCGCCCGCTACCCCGCCCTGGCCGATGTCGGCGACGACCGCCTCTTCCCGGCCCTGCTGCATCGCCTCGACACGCAGACCTCCGGCCTCGTTCTCGCCGCCAAGACCCCCGCGGCCTACGCCGCCCTCCGTTCCCAATTCCGCCACTTGGCCGTCCAAAAACACTACACCGCCCTCGTCCACGGCATCGTGGACAGACCCGGCCGGCTCGATGCCCCCCTCACCCACCAGACGCGCTCCCCCTGCAAAATGACCCTCGTCCGCAATCCCGACAAAGTACCCGCAAGCGACTGCTTCCCCGCCGCCACCTCCTGGGCCCCCCTCCAAACCGGCAAGGAATTCTCCCTCCTCGATGTCGTCATTTACACCGGCGTCACCCACCAGATCCGCTGCCACCTCGCCGCCGCCGGTCATCCCATCCTCGGCGATACCCTCTACGGTTCCCCCTCTTTCCCATCAATCATCAACCCTCAACCCTCAACCCATCTCCGCCACTGGCTCCATGCCTCCCGCATCCTTCTCGCGCACCCCGCCACCGGCCGTTCCCTCGACCTTACCTGTCCCCTGCCCCCCGACTGGCCCGCCTTGGCATGAAACGCGATGCCGCAAATGGCAACCGGATGTTACGGGCGAATCCGGCCTTGACCTGCCCCCTCAATTCTCTATGATGTCCGCTCGTTTGAAACAAAAGGCATGCCCATGAAATCCGCCCTCTTGGAAAAAGTTGAACAGAGCCAGTTGAAAGATAAAGTTCCGGAATTCCAGATCGGAGATTCTGTGCGCGTGCACGTGAAGATCAAGGAAGGCGACAAGGAGCGCGTGCAGGTCTACGCCGGCACGGTTATCGCCCGCAATGGCGGCGGCGCCAACGAAACCTTCACGGTGCGGCGCATTTCCTTTGGCGAGGGCGTCGAGCGGGTGTTTCCGCTGCATTCCCCCTTCGTCACCAAGGTGGAAGTGGAGCGGCGCGGCGCCACCCGGCGCGCCAAGCTCTATTACATGCGCAAGCTCACCAGCAAGCAAAGCCGCCTGAAGGAAGTCCAGGCCTGAACAGGACGGCCGCTTGCTCCGCCACGAGCAGGAGGCATGGGCCGGAGGCGCCCAACGCGTCGCCGGCGTGGATGAGGCCGGTCGCGGTCCGCTGGCCGGTCCTGTATTCGCCGCCGCCGTGGTTTTTGACCGGGATTTTCTGATCGCCGAATCCCCCCAGGCCCTGCAGGGCATCCATGATTCCAAGCAACTGACCGCCGCTCGCCGGAATCATTATTACGCCCTGCTGACCACCTGCCCCCGGGTGCAGATCGGCATCGCCTCCGCCTCCGTGGCGGAAATCGACGAGTTGAACATCCTGCGGGCCACGCATCTGGCCATGGCGCGGGCCATCGCCCGCCTGGATCCGCCACCGGACCTGGCACTGGTGGATGGCCGGCCGGTCAAGGGCCTGCCCGTGCCGCACTGGGCCATCGTCGGCGGGGATGCGGCCAGCCGGTCCATCGCCGCCGCCAGCATCCTGGCGAAGGTGGCACGGGATCGGGTGATGACCGAGTTGGCGGCTCAATATCCCGGATACGGATTCGAGCGGCATAAGGGCTATGGCACTCCGGCACACCTAGCCGCCTTGCGCCGGCTCGGTCCCTGCCCCGTCCACCGCCGGAGCTTTGCCCCCGTCGCCCAACGCGCATTCGCGTTCTGACCATGCACCTGCCCTGGCCATTCTCAACGTTCCGGAAGAATCCGCCCCGCTCCGAAACCCAGCACGCCGGCGCGTGGGGCGAAGAGGTGGCCGCCGGATTCCTTCAGCGCCGCGGCTACCGGATTCTGGGCCGCAACGTCCGCTTCGGCTCCCGGAGCGAACTGGATATCGTGGCACGCTCGCCCGCGCCGGAAACCCTCGTTTTCGTGGAGGTCAAGACCCGCCGGACCGAGGATTTCGGCCGGCCCATCTCTGCCGTGGACCGGGGCAAGCGGCGGGCGCTCGGACGCGCCGCCGGACAGTACCTGCGCCGTCTCCGCGCCAGGCCGGACCGGATCCGCTTCGATGTCGTGGAAGTCGTCGGGACGCCGGATGGCCCAATGCCGCCCGTAGTGCGCCACATTGAGCATGCCTTTTCGCCGGGACCGGGATATCGTTTGCCATGGTGAGATGAAACCTGTCTGGATGCTAGCGATGGCCTGCGCCGCCGGGACCGCGTTTCCGGCCCGGGCCTTATTGCAGGATTGGGAACTGGATCCCGGACAGATTTCCCAAATCGGCGCCACCATCTATGACCGGCTCGCACCGGAGTCGTTCAAGGCAGAATACGAGCCGGCATCCCCGGAGGATATCGCGGAATTCATCGCCCCGGTGCAGGTCGCGCTGGCGGGCGAAAGCGTCGCCGTGCTGGCGACGCTGCGGCCGCGGGCCCAACGGACCCTCGAGATGCTGCGGGCCAGTCCCGCCACCCAGAACTATGCCGACTGGCTGGAAGCGCGCATGGATTTCTTTGACATGGCCGCCGAGGTGGAGGCGGCCATCCCCACGCCCAGGCCTGCCCCGACCCCGCCGCTGCCGCCCCATCCGGTTCCGGCTCCCACGCCCCGGCCCCCGCCGCCCGCCCCGCCTCCAAAACCACTGCCACCCCATCCCCAAAGCCCGCCGGCCGGACCGCGACTGATCCCGCATCCGGTCGAGCCCGCCCCGGCCCCAGCTCCCGCCCCGGCCCTGGAGAAAGCGCGCAACCGGTATGTCGAGAGCAAGCAGGTCTGGCTGCGCAAGCTGGCCGGGCGTCCGGCGCCGGCCCGGGCCGCGGGGCTCCTGCCCGATCTCAAGGGCATCTTCCGGGCCGAAGGCGTGCCGCCCGAATTGGTCTGGCAGGCCGAGGCGGAATCCACCTTCAATCCCGCGGCCCGCAGCCCCGCGGGAGCCGTGGGCCTCTATCAGTTCATGCCCGCCACGGCCCGGCAATTCGACCTGCAACTGACCCCCGCAGATGAACGGCTTGACCCCCGGAAAAACGCCCGCGCAGCCGCACGCTATCTCAAGCAACTGCATGCCCGCTTTGGCAACTGGCCGCTCGCCCTCGCCGCCTATAATTGCGGGGAAGGACGCGTGTCCAAAACCCTCCGCACCCGGGGCGGCACAACCTTTGACGAGATCCACGACAACCTGCCCGCCGAAACCCGCATGTATGTCCCTAAAATCGCCGCCCTGATCCAGCTCCGCGAAAACGCCGATCTGGAACAACTGTGAGGCCTCCACAGCGGATGAATCAGCGTGGAGTCCTGCAACAGCAACTGCCCGAAGTTTTCAAGCGGAGTTCGGATGTCGCGACGCGGAATCTGATTTTCGAAAGCCGGCCTTGACGGGCTCGGACATTTCCGGAACAGCCCCGCACCCCTGGGTACGGCCCTTCTGCAACAAACCTCAAAGTGTTGTTGTGCCAGCCCCCAAACATTCGGATTTCATAGAGGCTCGTGCAACATTCCGATCGGAGCTGATGCCATAGAGGATGCAGAAGTCAGACGCCAGAATGCAGAATCATGCCCCCATGGCGGCAGTTGTGTCAGGCGGCTGTTCATTCTGACTGCGGAATACTGAGCATTGAAACACAGCGGTGCAAAACCGCATTTTGCACGCGCCCCTATTGAATTTATAAATCACTGTTAATTAATACTGTCTTGATGGTCTCCCTAATTTTATTAATGAAAAATAAGATAACCTGATATTTCAGGCATCATTATTAATTAACTATGGTCCTTCTCCTGAATCATTCCTCAACCACCCATATCGGGGACATTTGGGGATCGGTATTGCGAGGTGCGGTAAATGTTTCTATGAGTTAACGTTCCATTGCTTAACCATATCCAATTCCAGAAGAATGGAATAAGAATTCCAACTCCTTTTGTTTGTTCAGCTTGATGAAATATTCCGGCTTGAGCATATTACTATTTAGTATAGCCATTCTGCGGAGGGCGTGGTAAGTTCGGGGCATGAAAACAACCTCCTTGGACTTACGGAAACGGATTCTGGCCTGCTATGACACGGGCAAGGAGACGCGGGTATCGGTGGCCAAGCGGTTTTGCGTTTCGCTGGGCTTGGTCAAAAAACTGATCCAGCAGCGGCGGCATCTGGGCGACATTTCCCCCCTGCATTGGCGCGCGGGGCGAAAGACGATGTTCACGCCGGAACACCGGGAGCAGATGCTCGCGGCGATTCGGCGGCAGCCGGACACGACCTTGGCGGAGTTCCGGGAGTTGCTGGGGCTCGACTGTTCGCTGGTCGCCATCCACCGGGTGTTGGCGCAGATGGGCATGACATATAAAAAAAGACGCTTCGGGCCAGCGAACAGGACCGCGCGGACATCCAGGAAGCGCGGGCGAATTGGGCTGATAAGATAAAAGGGTGGGATCTCGATCGGCTCGTGTTTTTTGACGAATCGGGGGCCAAGACCCATATGACGCGCTTCCGGGGGCGCGCCCCGAAAGGTGCCCGGGCCTATGATTCGGCACCGCTGTGCCGGTGGACCGTGAGAACCATGATCTCGGCGATCCGCGGGGATGGCAGGACGGCCTGTATGACCATCGACGCCCCGACCGACGGCGACATCTTTCAAGCCTTCGCGGAACGGGTGTTGGTGCCCACGCTTCGGCCGGGCGACATCGTGATCATGGACAATCTGGGAGCTCACCATGGCGAATCCGTTGCCGCCGCGATTGCCCGTGCCGGGGCCAAGGTGGAATATTTGCCGGCCTACTCGCCCAACCTCAATCCACATCGAGAAGATGTGGAGCAAGGTGAAGGAGTTCCTCCGGGCGGCCAAGGCCCGGACCTCCGACGCCTTGGATGCCGCCATCGCAACCGCCTTCCAATCGGTCACGCCCCAAGACGCCGCCTCTTGGTTCGCCTCATGTGGCTATACTATATAGTAATACGCTCTAATAGGAATAGCCGACGGAAAAGCTGAAGCGGCCGCCGTCGCCGAGCATGTCGTCCACGCGGATGGGCCAGGCATAATCGAGTTGGATGGGAAACATCGGGAAGTCAAAGCGGATGCCCACGCCGTATCCATCGCAGTATTCTCCATCTCCGACGGCGGGGTTGTCCGGATCCTGGTCGTAGATGTCCTGCCAGACGATGCCGCCGTCGTAGAAGACCGCCAGCCGGATTTTTTCCACCACCGGCATCGTGTATTCCAACGAGATATTCGCCGCGGTGCGGCCGCCGAGCGGCTCTTCGTTCACATCCTTGGGCCCGACCTGGCGATACTTGAAGGCGCGCACGGTGCGGGGCCCGCCCATGAAGAACCGGTCGAAGATGGGCACGCGGTCCGAATCGCCGTATTCCTGGACCAGGGCGGTCCAGCCGCGCAGGTTCAGGACGTGATCGAACCACAACGGCACGTACTGCGAGGCGCGGAGCTGAAGCCCGTAGAAATCGGTTTCGGCCCCGAAGGGGCCGCCGGCCAGCGTCGCCGCGGCCGAACCGCGAAACCCGCGGGTGGCGACAAAGGTGCTGTCGCGCGTGTCGCGGATGAGTTCCACGGTGCCGTAGCTCTTCAGCCGGCCGCCGCCCTCTTGCCGGATCAGGTCGCTGGCGTTGGTCTCCACGTTGCGGATGTCGATGTTTTCCAGACCGTATATCCAATTGATGCGGTTGAAGGAGAAAAACGGCATGCCCAGCGTGAGCGACCCGCCGGTGTTGACCTGGTCGTATTCATCGCTGAAGTACTTGTTTTCGCGCCGGTAGAGGTCCAGACCCAGCGAGAGCCGCCGGTTGAGAAACCAGGGTTCGATCAGCGACATCTCCAAGTCCGTGCGGGAACTGCCGGCCTGCGCGCGCAGGCGCAGTTTCTGTCCCCCCCCCGTGAAGGGCGGGCCGAACAGGTTGAAATTGCCCTGGGTCAGTTCGACGTAGCCGATGACGTTGTCCACGCTCGAAATGCCCAGACCCACCATGAACTGACCGGTCCGCTGCTCCTCCACGTCGAACACGAGATTGAAGCGGTTCGAAACCGCCGTGGATTCCGGATAGGAGGCGACGTAGGAAAAGTAGTTCAGATTGCGGACGCGGTTCTCGCTGGCCCGGATCTTGACTTCGTTATAGACCTCGCCGGGCGCCACGCCGATTTCACGCCGGATCACCTTGTCCATCGTGTCCGAGTTGCCGCGGATTTCAATGTTCTGGATGAAGGCCAGCAGGCCCTCCCGGACCTGATAGGATACCCGCGCGGCCGCCGCATTCGTATCCAGCACCACACGCGGGTCAACCGTCGTTTTGATGTAGCCGCGGGACCCGTAGTAGTCGCGGATGTTCTGCGCGCCGCGCTGGATGGCCACCAGTTCCGCAACGCCTCCGGTGGCCGGCATGCCGCGCGCAACCTCATTGCTGGAAAAACGCGCCAGGCCCTCGATCCGCCAGTCGGCCAGCGTGTACTGCGGGCCCTCGGTGACGTCGAAGACGATGTCAATCTTCTTGCGCCCAACGTAGGCGAACACGGGCTCGGCGACCACGGCCCCAAGGTAGCCCTTGTCCATGAATACCTTGCGGATCGACTCCCGGTCCACCAGCAGGCTGCCGGGCTCATAGACTCCCGCACTGTTGAACCACGACAGCCACGAGGACTGTTTCTGGCTCATGACCTTCAGCAATTCGCGGCGCGGCACGTGCCGGTTGCCACGGAACAGAATCCGGCGCACGACGGCCCGGCGGCCTTCGACCACCTGGATTTCCACGTCGGTGAATTCGGGACGGCCTTCGACCGGCTGGAACGTCCACGTCACTTTCGCGTCGGGAAAATATTCCTTCCGGTAGCTGTCGCGCACCTTCTGGGCCTTCTCGCCCAGCACGGCATTGTCGGCCCGGTCGCCCGAGCCGATTTCCAGCAATGTCCGGACCTTCTTGTTGCCCAGCGTATCCGCGCCGCGGATCGAAAGGTTCCGGATCTGGGGCCGCCCGGTCACCCGGAACCAAAGCACCACGCCCCCGTCCGCTGCGGATTCCAAACGCGCTTCGGCATAGGAAAAGGCCCCCGCCCGCTGCAGGGAACGAATATCTTCCGACAGCGCGGCCCGATCCAGTTCCGCCCCGACCCGGGCGCTGACATGGGCCAGCACCTGCTCGGCGCTGACCGGCACCTCGCCCACAGCGGCGACCCGGATGTCGCGGATGGGCACGGCGCCAGCCGCCACCGCCGCCAGGAACACCGCCGCCCCAACCGCCCCGAGCTGGCGCGCTGTCCGGGTTGCGCTCATTCGGGCACTCCGGAATCCACGCCTTCCTGGCGGTTCGAAAACCGGGTGAAGCGTCCATCGAAATCCAGTTTCACTTCGCCGGTGGGCCCGTTGCGGTGCTTGGCGATATCCAGAATGGCCAGCCGGGGATCCTTGTCTTCCGTGTTCTTCTCGTCTTTGTACATGGAGGGCCGGCGCAGCAGCATCACCACGTCCGCATCCTGCTCAATGGCGCCCGAATCGCGCAGATCGGAGAGTTTGGGAATCGAGCTGCCGCCGCGGGTTTCCGGGGCGCGGCTGAGCTGGCTCAGCACCAGGACCGGCACTTTGAGCTCCTTGGCCATGCTTTTCAACGCCTGCGAAATGGCTGCGGTTTCCCGCTGCCGGCCCTCGCCCGCATACTTGGAAAAATTCATCAGTTGCAGATAATCCACCACGATGAATTCCACCGCGTACTTGCGCTTGAGGCGGCGGGCACGGGCACGCAGGTCCATGGCTTCGAGACCGGCGGTATCGTCCACGTAAATCGGCGCCTGGCGCAGGGCATCGGCCGCCGTGATCAGTTGGCGGTGCTCCGCCTGGCCCACCAGGCCCGAGGACAAACTTTGCGCGGACACTTCCGCCCGGCAGCAGATCATGCGGCGAACAAGGGATTCGGCCGCCATTTCGAGGCTGAAAACGGCGACGGGCCGCCCGGTCTGGCCGCGGGTCCCGAGCGCCACATGCTCGGCGATATTCAGCGCCAGCGAGGTCTTGCCCATGGACGGCCGGGCCGCCAGCACGATCAGATCCGATCGCTGCATGCCCAGCAGCATCCGGTCGATGTCCACAAAGCCGGTCGAGATCCCGGTCAGGCCTTTCTTCTCTGTGATGAGCGTCTCGACCTCTTGCATCTCCTCGGTGATGAGCTGGCCCCACGTGCGCTCGACGCCGCGGCGTCTTTCGCTCAGGGAGTAGAAGGCCTCCTCGGCGGTGCCCAGAAGTGCTTCGGCCTCCAGTTCCCCCTTGTAGCAGTCCTCGGTAACGACCCGGGCGGCGTCAATGATGCGCCGCAGGAGGTGGTGTTGATAGACGCTCTGGATGTAGTATTCGGCATGCGCAGTGGTCAGCGTACCGCCAACCAGCCGGGCCAGTTCTTCTTCGCCCCCCACGCTCTCCAGCGCGTGAATGGTGCGGAGCCGTTCCACCACGGTGACGAAATCGACCGGCTTGCGCTCGGCATGCAGCGTCAGCATCGCCCCGAAAATGCTCTGGTGGCTTTGCAGGTAAAAGGAATCCGCGGCGATCTGCCGTTCAATGCACAGGTCGAGAATGCGGGGCCCGTCGAGCAGGGCGCAGCCCAGGACGGCCCGTTCGGCCTCTTCGCTGTGCGGCGGAACGCGCTCGGCGGCACGGAAGGCCCGGGGGCCCGTCCCGGTATCTCCCGCGCCAGCCATCACTCGCCCCCCACCCTACTCCGTCTGCGCGGCGGTTTCCGCCGCCGTCTTGTCGGGAACGACCGTCACCTTCAGCCGGCCGCGCACTTCCGGGTGGAGGTGCAACGCCACTTCGTGTTCGCCCAGCGCCTTGAACGGCTCGTACATCGCCAACTGCTTCTTCTGGAGTTCGAAGCCCGCCGCCGCCAGCCGGGCCAGCACGTCCGCCGCGCTGACGGAGCCGAACAGCCGGCCGTCGGCATTCACCTTCACGGGACAGGCCAAGGCCAGTTTCTCCAGCTTCGCCAGCAGGACTTCCGCCTCCACCTTCTCCCGGGCCAGGCGTTCCGCCGCCTCGGCGCGCTTTTTCTCGATCAGCCGCTTAGTTCCGGCAGTCATGGTCACCGCAAGCTTCTTGGGGAACAGGAAATTGCGGGCGAAGCCCGACCGGACGCGGCAGGCGTCGCCGGAGCGACCCAGCTCGGCGACATCTTCCAGCAGAATTACTTCAATCGTTTTGCCCATGGTACACCCGTCTTTCCGCCGCCTACGGCAGCAATCCCATCACCCGCGCCCGGCGGATCGCGCGCTTCACCTGGCGCTGCTGCTTGGCATTCGCCCCCGTAATGCGCGCCGGGGTGATTTTGCCGCGCTCCGTCATGAACTTGCGCAAAAACTCATAGTCCCGGTAATCCACCTGCTGGTCGGCCTTGAGCAGACGGGTGCGAGTGCGGCTCATATCATCGGCCCGGGCATCGCGGCGGCCGGGGCGTTTCTTCTTGTTCTTCATCATTGGATTCGTGCTCCGTGGTTAGAATGGAATTTCCTCGTCGTCCGCCGGCTTGGCCAGGGGTTCCTCGAAAGATGATGCGGCGGCAGGGGCCGCAGGGGCCGTATCGCGCACGGCGCCGTCGCGACGCGGACCGCTGAGGAACTGCACCCGTTCGGCACGCACTTTGAGGCGCGACCGTTTCTGGCCGGTCTCCTTGTCATCCCAGGAGTCCATTTGCAGGCGGCCCTCGATGAAGACGGGCGCACCCTTTGACAGATATTGCTGGCACGTCTCCGCCTGCCGGTCCCACACGTCCACATCCAGAAAAACGGTCCGCTCGACGCGCTCGCCGCTCTTGTTCTGGTAATACTCATTGACGGCCAGGCGCAACGTGCTTACCGCCGTGCCCGACGGAATCCGGCGCAGTTCGGGATCCTGCGTGAGGTTGCCGATCAAAAAAACCTTATTCAGCGCCACGGCCATGGTCCGCCTCCTTCTGTTTGGCGGGCGCTGCTGCCGCCGGAGCCGTCACCACCTGGACCCGGAAGACCTGCTCGTCGAGCTTCAGGCGCGCCTGCAGCGCCCCGACCTTGTCGCCCTCCAGCTGGAAGGCGATCAAGCCATAGTGGCCGCTGAGCTGCTTCTGCATCGGGCGGGCGAACTCGCGCTTGCCCAGACGGGTGCAACTGGCAACCTTGCCGCCCAACTTTTCAATTTCCGCGCGGACGGCATCCACGGCTCCGTCCCAGTCCGCATCCTTCAGGTCTTCCCGAAAGATGATCATTGCCTCGTATTTATTCACCTCATTGCCTCCTCAATTGAACTGGTTCATCGCCTGGTCCGCGCCATGGACAAGCAGACACTCCAAGGCGTCCGCCGCCCGGCTGACGACCGCCGCCAGTTCGCGGCGCTCTCCGGCATCCAGCCGTTCCAGCACATGTTCTCTCAAGCTCATTCCATTTTCCTTGTCGCCGACGCCCACCCGCACCCGGGCGAAATCCTCCGTTCCGAGACGTTCGATCACCGACTTCAGCCCGTTGTGGCCTCCGGCGCTCCCTTGGGCCCGGATCCGCAACTTGCCCATGGGCAGGTTGACGTCATCGATCACAACAATCAAGTCCTTTGCGGTCAGCCCCGCCGGACGCATCAGCGCCGGCAGCACGTTCCCGCTCAGGTTCATGAAGGTCAGCGGCTTGACCAGCAGCAGGGGTCCGGCGCCATCCAAGGTGGTCTTGGCGGTCTGGACGGGACGGCGCCAGGAACGGCGGAATCTCACCCCCCGGCGGCGGGCAAACTCTTCCAGGACCTGCCATCCGGCATTATGCCGGGTGTGTTCGTAGGCCCGTCCGGGATTGCCCAGCCCCACCACCAGTCGCATGCGTTTCGCACCTCTCCTGCCGGCCGCGGCTTACTTCTTCTCCTTCTTGTCGGCCTTCTCCGGGGCGGAGGCCTTGGCTTCCTTGGCGGGGGCCTTGGACTCCTTGCCCTTCTCCGCGCCTTCTTCTCCTTCCTCTTCCTTCTTCTCGGTCAACACCTCCGGACCGGCGGCGGCCGCGGCGGCTTCGGCCTCGGCCTCGGCCTTCTCCTCTTCCTCGGTGCGCGGCGCAGCGACGGCGGCGACCACCTGGTCGGGATCGTCCAGCACCCGGTACTTGGCGGCGTCAATCTGCACATCGCGCACGCGCAAGGTCTTGCCCACGGTCAGCCCCGAAACGTCCAGTTCGACTTCCTCGATCAGGTCGCCCGGCAGACACTGCACCGTCAAGGCGCGCAGCACGTGCTCCAGAATGCCGCCTTCGTTGGCCACGCCGGTCGGGATCCCGGTCAGCTTCACCGGCAGCTCGATTTCGATCTTCCGGGTCATGGAAATCTCGTAGAAGTCCACATGGATGACCCGTCCGGTGACGGGATGGTGCTGCATGGCCTTGAGCATCACCTTGAAGGGCTTGTCAGCCCCTTCCACGGCCAGATCCACGATCATGTTCTCGCTGCGGTGGCGGCGGAGCATCACCAGAAAATCGTGTTCGTTGAGCTGGATGTCCACGCCCGGACGGCCCTCGCCATACACCACCGCCGGGAACCAGCCCGTGCGGCGCAGGCGGCCGGCCGAGGCGCTGCCTTTTCCGGAGCGCGGCTTGGCGGTCAGTTTTGTTTCTTTCATTGCGTTCTCCCTTGATGAATCTCGAACAGCTTGGAGACGGATTCGTCCGCATAGATCCGTTTGATCGCGTCGCCCAGCAGATCCGCAACCGTCAGGATGGTAATGGGGTAATCCCCCCAATCCTGCGGCTCGATGCTGTCGGTGGTGATCAATTCCTCGATGGCCGACTCCTTCAGGCGCTGGATGCCCAGCGGCGTGATGGGACAGTGGGTCACCGCGGCGCGCACGGATCGGGCCCCCTGCTTGCGGGTCAACTCGGCGGCGGCCGCGAGGGTGCCGGCCGTGGTGGTCATGTCGTCCACCAGGATGCAGTCCTTACCTTTCACGTCCCCCACCAGTTGGAAAGCCTCGACCTGGGTGGCGCTCGTACGGTGCTTGCCGGTCAGTGCCAGGCCGGCGTCCAGCAGCTTCATGTAGGAATAGGCCATTTTCAGGCCGCCGGGATCGGGCGCCACCACCATTCGGTTTTCGACCGGCACCTTTTCGCGCAGATAGCGCACCAGCAGCGGCGCCGCATACAAATGATCCACGGGAATATCGAAAAAGCCCTGGATCTGGGGCGAATGCAGATCCATCGTCAGCACCCGGTCCACGCCCGCCGCCACCAGCAGGTTGGCCACCAGTTTGGCGGAAATCGGCACCCGGGAACGCTCCTTCCGGTCCTGCCGGGCATAGGCGAAAAAGGGCATGACGGCAGTAATGCGGCGGGCCGAAGCCCGGCGGGCGGCGTCCGTCATGATCAGCAGCTCCATCAGGTACTCGTTGGGAGTCATGCCGGTCGGCTGGATGATGAAGACATCCCGACCCCGCACCGTTTCCTCGTAGGTCACGGATATCTCGCCGTCGGGAAAGCGTCCGATGCTGGCCACGCTCAGCGGCATGCCCACCCGCGCCGCGATCTTCTCGGCCAAGGGCCGGTTCGCATTTCCCGCGAAAATCTTGATGTGGTTCTTCATGTTGGCTGTCTTCTTGTTGTTCGTCTTGTATCCGGCGCAATGGTTGCCCGACTAGGATTTGAACCTAGACTCTAGCCTCCAAAGGGCTGTGTGCTGCCATTACACCATCGGGCAATGCGTTCGATGGCCTTCCGCAATCGCGCAACGGCAGCCCGTCCGGCGCCGCGCCCGACCGTGACAAAGAACAAACTGGTCCGTCCCCGCGGACGGACCCGTCCTCAAAAACCCGCGCACCTTACCTGTGACCTTGTAAAAAGTCAATCCCCCCTCGTCGGCTGTTTGGGGGAGGCTGTTTGTAAAAAAAAGGGGGGGGCCGCAATTCGATGACGGGAGAGGCGGCCGCGGCAAGGACCGGTGGCCCCCGAATGGACCGGCAGAAGGACCAGCCTGGCCTGCCGTCCGGAGTGTGCCCTCAGGACCGATTGACCAACGTCAACCGACATCCCGGCCAACAGCCCCCCATGTAGAAGATGCGCGCCGCATTGAGGCCCCCGGAAAAAAATGGTTTCCGGCGTTCGAGCGGTTGTTTTTCGAGACCGCGAACCACTTCCGACCCGCGTTTATCCCCTTGGAAGAAGATAATGTTTAATTAAACATATCCAATGTAGTCAGAATTTCCAAGTAATTCTTCATTTATTATCATATCATGTTTAATTAAGCATTTTTTATTCCGGACCGGGGGGGGAATGCCGCTCGATGGTCGACGGCAGGAGCAACCCCGTTGTACACGCGCCTGCAGGCTGGCGTTCGCAGGACCCCGTCTGTCCTGACGGCAGCCGGGTTTTCGGTTGCCGGTAGTTTTCGGTTGCTGGCCTTGCCTCCCACCCCCGCCCTCCGCTATCCTGCGCGGCCGTGGACCTATCGCTCATCCTGACCTACCGGTGCAATTCGCGGTGCTCCATGTGCCATGTCTGGCAGCACCCGACTCTGCCTGCCGAGGAGGTACCCATCGACTTCCTCGCCAAGTTGCCCGCCGGCTTTCGCCGCCTCGTTCTGACCGGCGGCGAACCCACCCTGCGCGCCGACCTCGAGGACATCGTGGACCTGGTCCGCCCCAAAACCCGCTACCTGGAAATATCGACCAATGGCCTGCTGGCTGCCCCCCTCGAGCGGATCGCAGCCAGGCACCCCGAGGTCGAAATCTCCATTTCCATCGACGGGATCGGCGCCCGGAACGATACCCTCCGCGGGGAACAAGACGGCTATGAACGCAAACTGGCCACCATGCAGCGCCTGGTTGCCGCCGGCGGCCGGAATATCGGATTGACCACAGCTATCCAGGACGGCAATTGCGACCAGTTGCTCGACCTCTACCGGCTGGCATGCCGTTTTGGAGGCGAGATGGCCGGCTGCGCCCTGCACAACGGCTTTCTGTTTCACAAGGCCGACAACGAACCCGCCAACCGCGTCCGCACCGCCCGTGCCGTCCAGCCGCTCGTCTATGAATTGCTCCTGTCCCGCCATCCCCGGAACTGGATCCGCGCCTACCAGCATCTGGGCATGATGAGAAAGATCCTGGGCCAGCCCCGCCGCCTCCCCTGCCCGGCGGGGCGCGATTTCCTGTTTGTGGACCCCTGGGGACGGGTCTATGCCTGCAACATCCGGCCCGATCTGGAAATCGGAGACCTGGCCAGCCAGACGTGGAAAGAGATCATGGCCGGTTCGCGCGCAGCGGAAGCCCGCACCCGGGTGGCCCGCTGCACTCATAACTGTTGGCTGGCCGGCCATGCCCGCGCCTCCCTGCGCGGCCGGCGTTTCCCCAGCCTCGTCCGGCTGCAACCGCTGGGATGGATCCTGGCCAACAAATTGCGCGCGGCCCTGGGGCGGCCCATCGACTTCGACCATGCCGTGGATTTCCGCGACGTGGCGCATACTCCGGTGGCCGCCCGACGCGAATCCGGGCCGGGCAGGGATTTCCATCCCGTTCCCCAGCCCAAAACCGAGCAACCCTACGGCGCGTTCAACAACGTGATGAACAAGTAGAAGCCGGATCGGCCCCCTGCCCCGCTCGGGACTTTTCCGGTCCGCCCGTTCGGATCACTTCCCGGTACACGGCAACCGTCCGGGCGGCAATTGCGTCCCAGTCAAAGGCCTTCAGGTCGTAGATGCGGACCGGCTTCGTCCGGCTTAATTTCTGTTGCAGTTTCGCGGCCAGGTCATCGGGTTCATCGGACCGGAAATAATCTTCGGGGGGCAGATCAACCAGGCGTGTGGCCGGCAGGTCACTGGCCAGGACATCGCAGCCGGCGGCCATTGCCTCCAACAGCACCAGGGGAAAACCCTCGTTCCGGGAGGACAGGACAAACAGCCGGGCATGGCGGTACAATTGCGCCAACGGACCTTCCGTCAGATGTCCGGCAAACACCACGGGAGCATCTCCGGCGCGGGCCTTCAACTCCCGCAAATGGCCATCGTCATTGTCCACTCCGCCGGCGATCACCAGGACCGGCCGGTCAGACGGCAGGCGCCGCCAGGCGTCGATCAGCAGACCGAACCCCTTTTCCGGCGTGATCCGGCCGACCGCCAAAATGTACTTGTCCGCTTCCAGTCCGAAGCGTCCCAGCCAGTCCGTGGCCTCATCCGGCTCCGCCGCCTGCACCCCGTTGGGGATGAACTGCGACTTGCGCCGAACCGCACCATCGTATTTCTGCATTTGAACCGGGTTCACAAAGACAACGGCATTCGCGGCGCGCAGGGCCACGTATTCGCTGAGTTTCAACAGCCGGCGGGCCAGCCACCCCCACTTCTGATGCTCATAGTTCGGACTGTGAAAGGTCAGGACCACCGGAATCCCGGCCAGCCGGACCAGCGGCGAAAAAATGCCCGGACCGATGTTGTGAACGTGCACCAGGTCGGGGCGGCGGCGAATGGCGGCCAGGGTCGCCAGAAACGAATGGAACGCCGCTTCCCAGCCCTTTATCCGTGTGGACGGCAGATCCACAAATTCGATGCCCGGGAGCGGCGGACTGGCCTGGACATACGCCCGTCGGCGGCATACGACGGTTCGGACTTCTGCGGGCAACCGTGGATAGAGGTTCTCGCAGTGCTTTTCCACCCCCCCCTGGACTCCGGGAAACCCCCGGGTGCCGATGACGCAAATGTTCAAGGCCGCACGATCAATCGAAGCTGAGGCGCTGTCCCCGCCAGAGGCGGAATTTGTTTTTGAGAATCCACAGCAGCGGAACCCACGGGCGCCGCACCATGTCATGCCGTTCGGTCACGATGAATGCGCAATTGCGCGGGCATTCGCGGACGCGTTGGGCAATCTCCCGTGCTTTCTCCGAGGCGAGGATGTTTTCCAGGGAATCCTCCTTGATGTTGCCGATGATCCATTCCTCCGCCGAGCCGTTGCAGGGGGCCACGTTGCCGGCCGGATCGATGAAGAAGAAGTCCGTCAGGGCCCCGCAGGGCGGCCGGTAGCCGGGCTCATCGCCCCGCAGGCGCCGGTGGATGCTGCGGTTGAAATACGCCCGGCCGTAATCCTTCAGGCGGTCCTTCAGCCGGCGACGCCTGGAGGTCAGCAGCGCCTCCACGAATCTCTCGTGCTGTTCCAGGGCCGCCGCCCCGGAAATGGCGTTGTCCTCCTTGTGAAAGTACCAGGAATTGTGCACCACGGAATTACCCAGTTCCACATCCAGAGCCACGCACAAGTCATAGAGATGAATCAGATCCGTGTAGTTGTCCGGCGAAATCACCACCGAAAAGCCGATGTTCCTGCATTTCGTCTTCTTCAGCTCCAGGATCGTCCGCAAGGCGTGGTCAAATCCGTCCGGAATGCCGCGCTTGGCGTCGTTCAGCGCGGGCAATCCTTCCACGCTGACCCGGATCAGGATGTTCGGATACTTCTTGGCCAGCGCCACGATCTTGTCCGTGTGGTACCCGTTCGTGCTCAGTTCCAGCAGGGCCGCTTTGGGATAGAGAATCCGGAAAATGTCATCGATATCCTTCCGCAGGGTGGGTTCCCCGCCGGTAATATTGATGCGCAGGCCGGGCGGCAGCTTTTCATAGTAGGAGAGGTCCAGTTCCTCATCCGGCCGGGTGGGATGCCGCCAGATGTCGCACATCTTGCACTTGGCGTTGCACCGGAAGGTGGTGATCAAACTGGCTTGGACGGTGTTTTTCATGCTGGTGAACGGTCTCCGCCTGGTCCGCGGCCCGGTTCTGATTCCAGGCGGCAGGCCGGGATTCATATATACACCATCCCCTCGGCCCCGTCCAGCCGGAGCCCCCGCGCCGGCCGGACCGCCGGGAACGGGCGGACATCGTGCCCCCCCTGCCCCCCTGCCGACTTGCACTTTCGGTCCCCATCCGCAAGAATCCCCCCAATCATGAAACGCCAACTGCGAGCGCTGGTCCTGGCCCTCTGCTGGCTGCCCGCCATGGCCCGCGCCGGGGCCGGACCGCTGAACACGCTGGTGGTCGTTAACGGTGCCAGCCGCGATTCCCGCGCCTTGGGAATGTATTACCTGGAACGCCACGGCATTCCCGAAACTCATCTGTGCACCCTCAAGACCGACCCGCGGTCGCCCTCCATTAACCAGCGCTTGTTCGAGCGCGAAATCCGCTTGCCGATCCTGGCCCACCTGGCCGACCGCCAGTTGGCGGGCCAAATCGATTTCGTCGTCCTGTGCATGGACATGCCCTCCCGGGTCGAAAACAGCAACGGCATCACAGCGGCACTGTTCTACGGCTACAAGCCGTATCCCCGCGATCCGAAATGCAATCTCGCCTCGAATTCCGTCAACCAGTACTTCGGCACCGAACGGGCCTATGCCGCCACCGCAGGCTGGAACAAGACCAACATGCCGATTTTCTTCCTCCTGACTGCCCCCAGCCTCGAAACCGCCAAGCAGGTCGTGGACCGCGCCGTGGAGTCCACCGCCTCTTTTCCCGCGGGCATCTTCGGCCTCTATGGCTCCGGCGATTCCGCGCGCAACATCCGCCACCGCACCTATTCCATCGTGGCCCGCCAGTTTGAACTCTTTGGCCGGGGCGAGTGGATCGACGTCAACCCCTCGGCCAGCCCGGTTCCCCCGCGGCCCGTGCTCGGATACCTGACCGGGCTGGCGGCATTGCCGGCCGCCTTGGACAACCTCGTCTTGGCGCCCGGCGCCATCGCCGACCATCTGACCTCCTGCGCCGGCATGATTCCGGATCCCTGCGACAATCAAAGCAGCGTCTGGGACTGGCTGCGCCTGGGGGCCGTCGCCTCCTACGGCACCGTCAGCGAACCCTGTGCCTACGAAGTCAAGTTTCCCGTGCCCATGCTGTTTTTCTGGTATGCCCGCGGCTTTACCGCCGGCGAAGCCCTGGCGATGTCGGTGCGCAATCCCTATCAGGGCATCTGGGTCGGGGATCCCCTCGCCGCTCCGTTTGCCGCGCCCCCGGTTGTCCGCATCACGGCCCCCGCCTACAATGCCGAAGTCGACGGCGATGTCCCGCTGCAAATTTCCGTGGCCGCCCACGACCGCGGCGCCCCGCCAATCTTTCTCGACCTCTATCTCGATGGCCGGCATCACGCCCCCGTCACACGCCCCTTCGCCCCGGTCGGCAACGAAATCGCCGCGCACATCGGTACCAACCGCTTCGCCTACACCATCGCCCCCGGCGAAGACCTGTTTGCCGCCGTGGCCGGTCTGGCCTGGGCCGTGAATTACCACGGTGGCGGTCAGCTCACCGCCAAGTCGCATGCCGATCGTCTCGAAATCACGACCCGGGCCCCTCTGGACGAAGATGGCCAGCCGCTGCCGTTTTCCGTCACCACCGAGCCGGGCTTCGCCCCTGCCCTTTATATTGGCGGCACCGCCGGCACTGACCGGCTCTTGATTGAGGATGGCATCGGCCGGGCCGCGGCCGCATTCCATCTGGGTACCACCCGCACCTGGGAAATCGAATATCCGCTGGATCTGTCCGCGCTGGAACCCGGCCCCCATGTGCTCAGCGTGGTCGCCCGCGACGGTACCGCCATGGAATGCCAAGGCCAGGCCGATCTTCCCTTCCGCATCCCACCCCGCCCGGCGTCCGCCGGCGGAGCCGATCGTGACAACCGTCCGGGCGGATAACCTCCAGCTGGACGCTTTCGCGGACGGTTTGCGTCGCACCGGCGACGCCCGCCCTTTTGATTTCTGCTCCCTGAGCGAAGGCTTTCTCTATCCCGAACGCGCCCGGCCGGGCGTGCTGGACTATTTCTTCTTCGCCTGCGCCCACCAATTCGGCTTCTGGACGCTGGCGGGCAACCGTTGGGCCGGCCCCATGGTCGCGCCCCTCGACGGCCGGAACCTGAAAGGCTCCGACTTTCTCTGGCGCGCCTGCACCCGGGCCTGGCAGCGGAACCCGGACAGCTTCGTCCCGATCGCCCTGGACGCGATGACTGATGCCGGACTCAATACCCTCTTTCAAAGCGATGCCGACATCAATCCGCTGCCGATGTGGAGGGACCATCTGGCGCTGACCCGCGGCTACGCCCGCTGGTTCGTCGCGCGGGCCCTCACCCCCACGGACGTGCTCCGCTGCGCGCAGGCCGCTCCCAAGCCCCTGGCGGCCCTGCTGGCCGCGCTCGCGGAAATCCCGGGCTACGCGGAAGATCCCTTGCAGAAAAAAGCCATGCTGCTGGCCATCGTGCTCGAAAACCGCCCCGAGCATTTCCTGCAGGTCACCGATCCGGAATCGGCCGTGCCGATCATCGACTATCACCTGCAGCGCAGTGCGCTGCGCACCGGGCTGGTGCGCGTGGAGAACCCCGCCCTGCTCGCGAAACTGGAATCCCGCGTAACCGTTACGGCGGCAGAAGAAGGGGCGGTTCGGGCCGCAACCTATGACGCCATCCAGCAGCTCATGGCCCGCTCCGGCCTCTCCGCCGCGGCCGTGGACTGGTTTTTCTTCCGGAACCGCACCCGCTGCCCGGAAACGACGGAGCCCGACTGCTCCGCCTGCCCCGTGCAGGCCATCTGCGCCAAGGCCACCCGCCTCTTCCAGCCCGTCTTCCGCACCACCGCCTACTAAGCCGCCCCGGAGTTTTCCACACCGTGGAAAAAATCACCGTTTATTTCCACGGAATGGAAAAATATTTCGGCGGATTTCCACCCAATGGAAAGAATTTTGCCCCGCCCCAGTACACTGGCGGCCGCATTTCAGATAGTATAATAGTTGCAACTATTATAGTTGGGCGGATTGCGCGGGATCGGCGCGCACGGGCCCACCCTAGCGGGCGAGGCTGATCCAGACGACGCGAAAGCCGTCGAGGATCTGCTGGGCTTCCTGCAGGTAGAGGCGGGCGGCGTCGCGGTGGTTCACCACCACGAGGAGGTCGTGCGACAGCACCGAGGTGTTGTACCAGTTGAACGAGCCGTCGATCACGATCTGTTCGTCAATGACGCATTGCTTGGAATGGACCGGCGAATACGGCACGGGACGGTCGTGAACGCCGTACACCAGCGCAATGGCGATGCCGGCTTCCTGCAGTCGCCGCACCGCCGGCAGTAACGGGCGCTGGAGCTCCTCGGGCATGCTGCGCTCCCGGGCGGGATCGCCCTCCCAGGCTAGATGGCCGTTGAGGATGATCCGCACGTAGACGCCGCGATTCTTCGCGGCAATCAGAGCATCCACTACGCTCTCGCCATGCTCTCCGCGCAGCTCCCCGATCAGAAACAGGCACAGGTGGATCGAATGCCGGGCGCGCTGAATCTCCGCCAGAATGGCGTGGTGGGGCCGATAGTACTTGCCGTTGAGCATGGCGGTCCGGCCAAAGGTGTAGAGCAGATTGAACGGACTCATCGGGTCCACCCCGTAGCGCCGGATGACCCCGCCGCGCACGGACTGGAAAATGTTGTCGAGCAGCCGGCACACGCCGAAGGACCGGAACGTCATGCCCGACTCCCAGTTGCTGCCCCAGCGGTCGAAGGTGATGTTGAAGGAGCCGACGATGGCGTCCTCGTCGCCGAAAATAATGAACTTGTTGTGCATGTCGGTGGCCACTTCGGCCAGCGGATCGCGGGTGGTGCACACCTCGCCGAGGAGCTCGATGCCCGAACGCTTCAGGGCCAGATAGTTCGAGCTGTTGGTCAGCGTCATCTTGCGCCAGTCCACGATCACCTGCACGGGCACGCCGCTGCGGTGGGCATGGGTCAGATGCCGGATGAAATCGCCGTCATCCACGCAGTCCACGCAGACCTTGATGCCGCAGGGCCGCGCGGGGTCGGTTTGCCGGCGCCAGATCATGGTGTCGATCAGGTCGTGAATGTAGCGCTTGGGGTGATACGGATGCCAGGCCTGGCCCTTGGTGAACTTGGGAACCAGGCGGAGCGACTCGACATGGTGGTTCATCCAGTCCACGTCGCGCTGCAGCTGGTCCGCGTCCACCTCGTGTGTCCGGTACGGATTGGGCGTGGCCCACTCTTCCGTGATATGCCGCCGGACCTCGCCTTCGCTGCCGAATTCATGACCGTCCATGAAAATGTATTCCAGCCGCGACGGAATCGACCGCTCGTGCAGATGCAGAATGTAGGAGAACTTGACGCAGGTGACGCGGCCCTGGTGCAGCGCCTGCGGATGGATGAACAGATCGCGCGTTTCGCGCCAGTGCCGGTTCCAGTCGCCGCCGAGCGGATCCGTGTGCGCCAGATACTGCTCAAAGGTGCCATCCTCGTGGAAAACCTTGAGCACGACCTTGAGATTCATCCCGGCCCCCCAGTCCACCCGGAAGCGGATGCGGCCCCAGCGCAGATAGAACAGTTCCCGAAACTCGTTGCGGCGGGGATACGGCGGACTCATCCAGGCTTCGGTCGGCGCAGCGTACTGCTCGGCGTATTCCATGGCTTCCCCTCCTAGCGCAACTCGAACTCCACCAGATAGCCCGTGTGATCGGAGACGCGCCCGTAACAGGCGGCGGTAAACAGTTCCTCGGCGTGAATGGCCCGCAGGGCGCTGCCGTTCCGAAGCCACAGGTAGTCGATGCGGCGGTCCTGTTCCAGCAGTTGCACGGGATCGCCGCTGCGGGCGCGGAACACCTGCTGGAACTCGGCCGGCCGCAGAATCTTCAGGTACTGGTCCTCGAACTCGCCTGCGTCCACGATCTGCCGGTAGGCCTCGCTGCCGGCCGCAATGTTGAAGTCGCCGCACAGCAGGGTGGCGGCCACTTCCGGCGCCTGCTTGGCCTCCGCCCAGCGTTGCAGGCGGGCATACTGGGGATAGAACCCGGCGCTGGGCCAGCTCAGGTGTGCGCTGAACACGTTGATCAGCCCCATGTAGGGCACCCGCACCTGGGCCATGACCACCTTCCGCGCGTGAATGTCGAACGGATCCTGGCTGTCGGACACATAGCCCGAGTCGGTGAGGGCGAAGGGATGGCGGCTGAGGATGGCCAGTCCCTCCCGGTAGCGTTCGAATCCCAGATGGGCCCAGTCCGTCCGCAGATGATACGGCTGGGGCAGGTGATCATTGATGATGCGCGCGGCGTTGGACGACCAGTCCCCGGCGCCGCCGTTCCAGTTCTCCCCCACCTCTTGCAGGCAGACCAGATCGATCTTCCGTTCCTGGATGGCCTGGGCCACCCGCTGAAATTTCTGCTGCTGATCCTCCTCCTGATAGGTGTGTAAATTGAGCGTCAGGACTTTCAGCGTGCCGCGGCGGGCGCAATAGTTCCGACCGCCGCAGTTGTCCCAGACGACCTGGTGGGCCGTCCGGCACTCAATGGCATATTCCACCCGGTAGGCATGCTGGACCGGAATGCGGCCCGTCCACACCTCCCAGCCGTAGCGGTTCGGGTTGCGCGCATTGCTGCCCACGCTCAAATCCCAGTGGTTGCGCCGGAAATAGGCCGGCGCCTGGTGCGACGTGGCCCAGCCGTCCGTCGTCCAGTGAATCACCACCGCCTCCGGCGCCACGGACTGCCGGACCGCCACCTCCACCGGCACCGCCAGAATGCCCGGCGCCAGCTCCGGATCGTAGCCGACGACCTGCACCGGTTCCGGCCCGAACCCGATCACGCCGGAATCGGCATCGGACCGGTAGTTCTGCCCGAACCGGCTGTCCCAGTGGCGAATTCCGTCGCGCTCCAGGCAGGCCGCAAACTGGATGTTGCCCGGAATTGCCGAATCCATGGTCAGGGGCACCCCCACCTCGGCGGTCCATAATTCCTCCTCGCCGCCCACCCCGCAGCGGTAGCCCGCCGCCGACACCTGCCAGACCCCATCCTCTCCGCACCAGTGAATGTCCACCCGCTTGCCATAGTCCCCCGCCCCCACTCGCACCGCGAACAGCATCTCCTGGAACGTGCCGTGCACGGTCCGGGAGATGATGTTCTTGACGTAGATCAACTGGATCGGCGGGTTCATCATCCAATCAAGCACTCTAGACAAAACCCGGACTAGACGCGAAAGTTTTTTACCTGGCCCGGAGAACGCGATATATGTTCCCCATCATGAACAAGACCACATGCCTTCGCAGTGTCCTGGGCGCCGCGCTGATGGCCGCCCTGGGCTCCGGCTGCGCCACCACGACCGACTACGTCACCGGCCAGCGCGTGCGCAATATGTATACCCTCGACGAAGAAACCCGCATGGGGGGCCAGTACTACGCCCAGATGGTCGGCGAACTGCGCAAATCCGACGCCCCGATCGACCAGGATGCCGCCCGCGTCGACCTCGTGCGCGACATCACCCGCCAGATCGTGTCCGTCGTGCACATCACCAACCTGCCCTACAAGGCGACTTTTGTGGGCGACCCGGATTTCGTCAATGCTTATGCCCTGCCCGGCGGAAACATCATGGTCTTCGAGGGCATTTGGAACCCCAAGGAAGGCCTGGTCCGCACCGTGGACGAACTGGCCGCCGTCATCGGCCACGAACTGGCCCACGTCAACTGCCGCCACTCCACCGAAGCCATGACCCGGCAGGTCCTGCCGAATTTGTTGCTGTCCGCCTTCATGATCTGGGCCACCATCAAGGACGATGACAGCATGCAGTTGCTGGCCGGAGGCCTGCTGCTGGGCTACAACGGACTGGTCGTGACCAAATACTCCCGCAAGGACGAACTCGAAGCCGACCGCGTTGGCATGATGTACATGGCCCGGGCCGGCTTCGATCCCGAGGCCGCCCCGCGCGTCTGGGAACGTCTGGCCAACGGCAGCGACAGCCAGTTCAAGAAAACACTGAGCATTTTTTCCACCCATCCGCGCGACAAGCTGCGGGCCGACGAACTGCGCAAGCACCTGCCCGAAGCCCGCGCCCTGTTCGAAGCCGCCCCCGTCAAGCGCGACGGAAACCGCAAGCTGGCCGACATCCTGCCGCCCCCCCCGCCGAAAATCCCGGCCAAGCAAAAGAACTCCGGATCCTGAGCGCTCGCCGCGCCCCAGCCCCCCACGGCCTCGCGCAGTCGGTGAATCAGGTCCCGCCTCCCCCGCGCCACCCGTTGCGATTCAAAGTTTTTACGTTCTACGTAAAAATGGCCGGCCCCATCGACGTCCCGCACGGCTTCTGCTAAACTTTTTCCCATGCCATTGAGCTGGACCGAAATCAAGGCGCGCGCGATCGCCTTCTCCCGCGAGTGGGCCGAGGAAACCCGCGAAACCGCCGAGGCCAAGTCGTTCTGGGACGCCTTCTTCAACGTCTTCGGCCTTTCCCGCCGCGCGGTCGCCGTCTTCGAGGAACCCGTCCGCTCCCTCCAGGGCTCCTACAACCGCATCGACCTGTTCTGGAAAGGCCGGCTCCTCGCCGAACACAAGTCCGCCGGCAAGGACCTCGGCAAAGCCAAGGGCCAGGCCTTCGACTACGTCCAGGACCTGCTCCGCGAGGGCCGCCACGCCGAAGTTCCCGACTATATCGCCACCACCGATTTCGCCCGCCTCCAGCTCTACGACCTGAACGCCGGCGGCGCGCTCGCGGCGGATTTCCCCCTCAAGGAATTCCACCGCCACGTGAAGCACTTCGCCTTCATCGCCGGCTACCGGCCGCACGCCTTCGCCGAAGAACCCGCCGTCAACGTCGCCGCCGCCGGCCTCATGGCCAAGCTGGCCGACACCCTCGAAGACGCCGGCTATCCCGACCACCGCCGCCAGGTCTTCCTCGTCCGCCTCCTCTTCTGCCTCTTCGCCAACGACACCGGCATTTTCGACTCCAACGCCTTCGACCTTCTCATCCACGAATCCGCCCCCGACGGCAAGGACCTCGGCCCGCGCCTGGCCGAATTCTTCGAGACCCTCGACCTTCCGCGCGAAAAACGCCAGACCACGCTCGACGAAGCCCTCGCCGCCCTGCCCTACGTCAACGGCGGGCTCTTCGCCGAACCGCTGCCCGTCGCCCATTTCAATTCCGCCATGCGCGAGGCCCTCCTCGACGCCACCCGCTTCGACTGGTCGCGCATCTCCCCCGCCGTCTTCGGCGCCCTCTTCCAGGGCGTCATGGAACCCCGCGCCCGCCGGCAGATCGGCGCGCACTACACCTCCGAGGCCAACATCCTCAAGGTCATCCGCCCCCTCTTCCTCGACGACCTCCGCGAGGAACGCCGCAAGGCCGGCCCCAACCGCGCCGCCCTCGAAAAACTCCACGCCAAGCTCGCCGGCCTGAAATTCCTCGATCCCGCCTGCGGCTGCGGCAACTTCCTCGTCATCGCCTACCGCGAGCTCCGCGCCCTCGAAAACGACCTCCTTTGCGCCCTGCACCAAGGCGAAGTATTAAACGATTTCGACGTCGCCGGACTCGCCCGCGTCAACGTCGACCAGTTCTACGGCATCGAAATCGACGAATGGCCCGCCCGCATCGCCGAAGTCGCCATGTGGCTCATGGACCACCTCATGAACCGCGACCTGTCCGAAAAACTCGGCCAGTACTTCGCCCGCCTCCCCCTCGCCAAATCCGCCCGCATCCTCCAGGCCAACGCCCTCCGCACCGACTGGAAGGAATGGCTCCCGCCCGACCAATGCGCCTACGTCATGGGCAACCCGCCGTTCGTGGGGCAAACCTTCCGCACCGACGAGCAGAATCAGGAGGTCCGCGACGTCTTCGGCGACGTCCGCCTCGTGAACAGCATCGATTACGTCGCCTGCTGGTACGTCAAAGCCGCCGACTACATGAAAGGCCACAAAGACAAGGCCATCCGCTGCGCCTTCGTCTCCACCAACTCCATCACGCAGGGTGAACAAGTCGAGCCCATCTGGCGCACGCTCCTCGACCGCGGCGTCGTCATCCATTTCGCCCATCGCACGTTCAAGTGGGAAAGCGAAGCCCGCGGCAAAGCCCACGTCCACGTCGTGATCATCGGATTCGGGCTTTCGGATCACTCGCCCAAACTCATCTTCGACTATTCCGACGACGGCGACCCCATCGTCTACACGGCCAAGAACATCAATCCTTACCTGATCGATGCGGCACCCAATATCCTGGTCGCAAGCCTTGCATCACCCCTTGAGGCTGTCCCCAAGATCACGCTTGGGAATAAACCAACCGACGACGGCAATTTCATCCTGACAGCGGCGGAAAAGGACGAGTTGGTCGCGAAAGAGCCAGGAGCTGCGCAGTTTATCCGCCCGTACATCGGCTCAGTCGAGTTCATCAACGGAAAGATCCGATACTGCCTCTGGTTAAAGGGCGCCAGTCCGGTCGAACTGAAAAAGTGTCCGTCCATCCTTGAACGTCTTGAGCGCATCCGTGCATTCCGCCAGAAAAGCACGGCCAAACCGACCCGCGAAAAAGCCGACACGCCGCAGGAGTTTTTCTTCATCTGCCACCCCGAAACCCCATACCTTATCATCCCGAGCGTTTCGTCCGAACGCCGCAAGTACGTTCCCATCGGCTTCATGGACAAGAACACCATCGCCAGCAATCTGGTGTATATCGTCCCCAACGCCACGCTCTATCATTTCGGCGTGCTGACCTCCGCCATGCACATGGCCTGGATGCGCCAAGTCGGCGGACGGCTGAAAAGCGATTACCGCTACACCGGCAACACCGTCTACAACACCTTCCCCTGGCCGGAGAAGATCGCGGACGAGCGCCAGTTGGAGATCGAGCGCTTGGCGCAGGCGGTGCTGGACGAGCGGGCGCGGCACCTGGAAAAGGGCGCGACGCTGGCGGACCTGTACGATCCGGTGACGATGCCGCCGGGGCTGGCCAAGGCGCACGCGGCGCTCGACCGCGCGGTGGACCGCGCCTATCGTTCGGCGCCCTTCGAGACCGAGCGCGCCCGCGTCGAGCACCTCTTCGCCCGCTACCAGTCCCTCACCACCCTCTTCCCCGCAAAGCCGCAGAAAAAGCCGCGCAAGAAACCGGCCGGTTGATTTTATATTTCGAAATAGGAAGCCAACAGGCGTGCGAGATCCTTCCGCAAGACGGGCCCGAGTTGGCCCAATTTGCGCGAGACCAACTTGCCGCTCAAGGTCCAAACCTTGTTGACGCGCACCGCAGAACTTTTCAACAGCCCCGCGGACGGGAATTCTGGATGAACGGCTTCAATGGGCAGATCATAAGGCGAACAACGATCCACGTTGCTGGTGATCAACAAGAATACGCCGTCTTCCAAACGGCCATTCTCGCTATCCGGAGAAATGACGACAGCCGGCCGAACCTTGACGGAGGTGAGATCGGAAAAGGGATAGGTCAGGAGCACGACATCCCATTTTCGAAAGGCCACGCTCATGGGCGATAGAGATCTTCGCCTTCGCCATCCAGAAAACGAAAAACACCCGTCGCCTCGGCCGCAAGAAGCAGATCTTTTTCCGACATTTCCTCAACGGTGATCGGCAACTCGGGCAAATCCACCCGGAAGCGGAAAAACGTTGAGACGAGTTCCTCCACGGCTTGGTCTGCATCCCTGGCCTTGCCCTCGAAATAGAGGGCGGGAGATTCCTTGACGACGGTATTCATTGGGGCTCCTCTGCTTTTATCTGCCGGACGGCAAAGCGCCGTTGCAACACCAATTCGCCGTTGCTGAGCACTTCGATGCAGTGTAATCCCGGGGCAGGAAACACGACGTTGTTGAATTCGAAAACGGCTTCCACAACGTGGTTTGGATTCGCGAAATCGATATCGCCTTCTGCGCCGAATAAAGTCTGACCTGTCTTTTCATTGATGCAGCAGACCCGCGATTTCGTTTTTCCATGACCTCCGGTAATCGATACAAAAATACAGATTTTAGGATGGCGGCAGGGAAATTGTCCGGCAGAGATGCTGTTGAATACGCCAATCAAGCTCTTCTTGTTCGTTTCCGTCTCCGTAATGACCTGATCGCAGATCATCAGCGAAATGCCCATAGGCTTACATGACGCGTTCATATTCTACCTGCATCCGTAAAGTCCGCTGTGAATTTCACACATAGTCGTCTCGATTGCAAGTCGTCCGTTTATCCTATTATCAACGAATGGAATGGAACGATCTGCCTTGTGTTTTTACTGATGAAAAATGACTGGAATCAATTATGTTGGCAACGCCCGATGCCAAACAATATAGGCGCGGCACGTCATTCGAGCCCGCGGTCTTCGAGGTCGTCTTCTTCGAGGCCGAGGTAGTGGCCAAGTTCGTGGTAGTAGGTCACGCGGACTTCTTCGCGGAAGATCTCCTCGTCGCCGTCCGAATATTCCCACAGGTTTTCCAAAAACAGCAGGATTTCCGGCGGCAGCGGATCGCCGCTTTCGACGCCCTCCGCGCAGTTCGGCCCCACGAACAGCCCCAGCAAATCCGGATCGACGCCGTCGTCGCGCACCATGGCTTTCGTCGGCCGCGGCAGCATCACGACGGGCACGTCCGCCGCCTGCCGCGCCATCTCCCGCGGCAGCTTGAGGCGCAAGGCCTCCACTTCCCGCTTCGCCATCCGTTCCAACGCCACCAGGTTCATGGCGCAGCCTCCCACGCGCCGCCAAGGGCATGGAACAGCGCCGCGACGTCGGCCAGACGCGCGGCCTGGGCGGCGGTGCGTTCGCTTTCGGCCTGTTCTTCCCGGACGCGCTCGTCCAGCGCGGCCGCCCGGCTGAGCCCGCCCGCGGTCACTTGCTCATCGGCAATCTCGCGCGCCGCGCGCGCGTGGTCCGCGGCCGCCGCGCGCGCCTGCAGCGTCCGCGCGTCGGTTTCGAGCGCCTGCATGGCATCGGCGACTTCCTGCAGGCCGCGCAGGACGGTGTCGCGGTAGGCGGCCGCGGCTTCGTCGTAGGCCGCTTCCGCGGC
>ENA-UOUL01000476-UOUL01000476.1-bioreactor-metagenome-genome-assembly--contig:-NODE-476-length-68359-cov-7.584737_pt1 | contig 68359 bp, 61 predicted proteins | sample MGYA00249838_ERZ747220 | MGnify/ENA primary metagenome ERZ747220 (study PRJEB28778, sample SAMN05720191) | bioreactor metagenome | isolation source: Anaerobic biogas reactor | place: USA:Washington... | reverse complement strand
GGAATTATTAGTTGATTACGACATTGACTTATTCTTCACAGACCCCCCGTATGGGGTTAGTTACGCCGATAAGAATGCCTTTCTGAATGCGATTAGCAGGGGCAATCGCATTCAGACCCCAATAAACAACGATCACAAATCACTTATAGAAATGAAAGAGATATGGCTTAAATCATTCAACAACGCCCTTAACGTAGCAACAAAAGGAGCAAGTTATTATATATGCAGCCCCCAAGGAGGGGAGCTGATGATGATGATGATGATGATCCTGGAAGCAGGATGGGAACTTAAACACACCATCATCTGGGTAAAAAATAACCACGTCCTCGGCAGAAGCGATTACAACTACAAACACGAACCCATAATATATGGATGGAAAGAAGGGGGGCATAAATTTTATTCTAAAGGTAGTGAGGTATCAGTTTGGGAAATAGATAAACCCCACAAATCAGACCTCCACCCCACCATGAAACCCATCGAACTATGTGCCAGAGCCATCAAGAACAGTAGTCTTGTTGGGGATAATGTCCTTGACCTATTCGGAGGCAGTGGCAGCACACTCATCGCCTGCGAACAACTACAACGCAACTGTTACATGATGGAACTTGACCCCCACTACTGCGACGTAATAATCACCCGGTGGGAAACCTTCACCGGACAAAAAGCCACCAAGATAAGTTGATTTTTTATGACCAAATTCGACCCTGACACTTGCCACAAAATCATCCAAGCACTCGAAGCCGGCAACTACCGGAAAACCGCCGCAGCACTAGCCGGCATAGATGAAACCACACTAGTCCGATGGATCAAAAGAGGCCGCGAAAGCAAATCCCGGGGCAAATACTACCAATTTTACCAATCAGTAAAAAAGGCTGAGGAATTCGCCAAAGCATACCACCTCCAGCAGATCCGGAAGGCTAGTGAGAACGGTTCATGGCAGGCCAGTGCCTGGTATTTGGAGCGTAAGCATCCCAATGAGTGGGGGCGGCAGCAGCGGATTGATATGAAAGCGGATGTTAAATCCAAAGTAGAGGGAGCCATAACTACTAAGATAATATTCGACCCATCCATCCAGCAGCAGATACTTAGTGAAGAGGATTATAACATTGGAACCACAGACTGATGCCTTGTTCCTTAATGATTTGTACCTATTTTATCGTTATTTTGTTACTATCCCCCAATTCAAGACCGGGGCCAAACCGGCGGGTCATATCAAGGAGTTATCAAGGCACTTGATGGCTTTGAAACTGGGATTACTGGATAAGCACCTATGCGTATCCATGCCACCAAGGCACTCCAAGAGTACGATGATCACGTTGGCCTACCCATTATGGCTATTATTCCAGGACCCGGACCTGGACATACTAATCGTAAGTAACACTAAGGAGTTGGCTGAGAAGTTTGGACTGGATATCCGGGAGTTGATTCAGACTCATGGAGCCTACTTCAACATTTACCTAAGTGATGTTAAGCATTCATCCAGTCATTTAAAGTTTTGTACTAAGGATGGCCGACTCTACCGTGGCAGTATCCGATTAACCGGAGCTAGTGGGTCAATAACTGGCCAGGATGCGGATTATATTATCGTTGATGACCCTTATAAAGGCGAGGAAGACGAACTCACACCCACCGCATTACAAAAGAAGGTTAACTGGTTCCTCCGGATTATTATTCAACGGTTGGAGCCACAAACACGTTTATTGGTTTTGCATACCCGGTGGCATAGCCACGACCTATCAGGCTACTTAGAGGACAAATTATCACACGATTATAAGTTTATCACATTCCCCGCCATCCTACCAGATGATACCCCACTATGGCCGGAACAGTACACATTAGCAGAACTCGAAAACAAAAGAGCCACGATGGGTGACAGGCTATTCAGCAGCATCTATCAACAAAAACCATTAGACGAAACCAGTGACTTCTTTGACCTTGACAAGATCAAGTATGAAGGACTCCAGCCTGGTGAAGAAATAACCCAACGAGTAAGAAGCTGGGACATATCCAAGGGTGATACATTACATTCAGACGCAACAGCCGGAGCATTAATGGCCTTAACCAACAAGGGCCGGATTGGAATAACCCACCTGGTGCATGGCCGGTACAGTAATGAGACGAAACAAACCCTCATCAACACCGCTAATAGTGACACCATGAACACTCCTATCCTCATTGAGACCGGAGTCGCAGCAGCTGGTGACCTACTATTCACAGAGTGGAGACAACAACTCACAGGCCACCGAGTATACCGGAGTAAGGCGATTAAAAGTAAACCGGATCGGGCCACACCCCTAAAAAACGGGATACTTGACGGATTATTTTTCATAGACCTCCCACCAGAGCAGGTGGAATTAATTAACAGTGAACTAAGGAGCTTCCCGGATGGAGTTCATGACGACATCATAGACGCAACAGCTTATGGTTACATCTACCTACAAAAAAGGTTACGGGGTAAACGAGAAGTACGGAGTGCCTTATTACATACTGGCCGGAGACGATAACGGATGAAGAGTTACATATACACAGATCGGGGCCGATTAGTAAGGCCAGGAATACTAGAAAAATACTCAATAAAGAGTAGCAACAATGGCAGTCAACAAATACCCGAAGACCCCTTCACCAGCACCTACGGGGCACGTGGAATAGTAGAACCCTTATATAACCCCACTCAACTTGTCACCCTAACTGAAGTCAACGTCTACCACAACCGGTGCTGCAAACAAAAAGCCCTAGACGTAGCCGGCAGTGGATTCAGTATCCAACCCACCACCAAAGGCAAAGGGTCAGAGGCCAACAAAAAGAAGTTAGAGGACTTCTTTAAAAACCGAGTACCCCATGGGACATGGCAGAAAGCCGCCCAGGACTTCGAGGAAGTAGGATACGCCGGCATAGAACTCGTAAGGTATAATAACAACCCTAAAGCCGAACCCAAAACCGCCGTCTACATACCCGCCCACACATTCCGGATCCATAAGGATAAAACCAAGTTTCTCCAGGAGAGGGGGACCGGTAAGGTCTGGTTCAAGAACATCGAATATGAGGGTGAGATTGATAGTAACACCGGGGATTCATTTAACACTGATGCTCCACAAAGCCCGGAGGCATTGGGCCGGAGAGCGAATGAATTATTATACTTAACCAACCACACTGCCCGTTCTGATTATTATGGTTTCCCAGATAGCATCCCCGCTATTCCTACCATGTATGGTGAGCAAGGACGAGCCACCTACAATGTAGCCTTTTTTGAGAACTATGGTATTCCTACTTATGCTATCACGATTACTGGTGACTTTGATGAGGGGGAGCGGGATGAGACTAGTGGCTTAACATTATTGGAGGAACAACTCCAGGAGCAACTCCAATCTATCCAGGAGAACCCTCACAGTACAATGGTTATATCAATCCCTTCACGTGATGGGTTAGAAAAAAGCAACGTGGGAGTGGAGTTCCAACCATTATCCACGGAGACTAAGGATGCCAGTTTCCGTTTGTATCGGATGGATAACCGGGATGAAGTCATAACCGCCCACGGCATGGACCCCTACCGAATCGGAGTCATGCAAGCCGGATCACTCGGCGGAAACACCGCCATCGAATCCAAGAAGAACTATAAGAACGGCGTAATCCAGCCCCGACAACAACTCTGGGAGGATGCTATTAACCGGTATATCGTTGAAGGTGCCTTCGGTATTACTGATTACAGGTTTGTTTTTAACCCGATTGACTTAGAGGATGAAGAGAGCGACCTGGCCATTATGAAGGACTTATTCCAGATGGCAGCTGTCACACCAAGTCAGTTGATTAAAACCTTCGGGGAACGCTTCGGATTAGAACCAGTGGAGCACCCGGCCCTGGATGCTCATTACCTTAATGGGGTTCCTATTGATTATACTCCTGAAACTCCTGTCCCTGTGGATGTGGTGGAAACCCTAAAGAATCTACGTGATGGAATACTGAAGGAGGTGGCACGTGAAAACAGAGACAGCCCTGAAGATAGCACAATTAGTGGACGACTCATTAAGAAGCTTAAAGGCACCCTCACAACCTAACCTTTACACCCAACCCATCCACCATGCAGCTGCTAAAGCTGACACCCCCGCTATCACCGAGAACATAAAACTATTCAGGCGGGTCATGGAACGGATCGAAGCCGATGTGGAAGACCTCGCCACCAACAGCAAAACACTCGTGGAGTTCCGGGAACGCCTCGGAATCTATGTCCAAGCCAACCCCATGACCACAGAGGCTAATATGCCCTTTTTTATGGAGGCGGTGAACGGGGTGGCCGCGGAATACATGAGCCGGGTTAAGTCACTTCCACCGGGTGGTACTCAGGAATTAACCAAAGAGATTATCCGAACCCGGACCATGGACCACTTAACTAAACTGGGCAGTGATACCACCAGCCAACTAAGGAACACCCTTGAACAAAGCATCAACAATCAGAAGGGTATGCGGTATGCCAGGGATGAGATGGCTAAGAACATCGAAGGCATGACCCGGAACCGGGCTGAGGTTATAGCCCGAACCGAGACCGTTTATGCCCGGAACCAGGCGGAGCTTGTTAAGGCGGAGGCTAAGGGTAAGGAATACTTCATTGTAGTGTCCGCTGGTGATTGTTGCGAGGACTGTTATGAAACCTATGATGGTAACACCTTTCATGTCCCGGAGGATGAGGATATGCTACCTCCATTGCATCCTAATTGTCGGTGTACGGCGACTTTCTTCCGTACTGAGGAACAAGCTGGTGAGATGGCGGATGAAACAAGCAAGCCACGAAATGAAGAGGGGTAAGGTTTTTTTATGAAGTTTTTATTCCTTTGTGGGGCTGTGGTTGCTTATTATTACTTCTTTTATTGTTTAACTGAATATGTGAGGTGAATTTTATCATGGAATTGATTGTACTGAAAGATGATGCTAAACGACTGGTAACGGGGCCGGTGGTTATCCCAGATTGTCCGGATTGTGACTACCCTCGTGGCGAGAAACTACTGAGTGTGGATGAGATTGAGGATATGGTCCACTTCTACAACACCCAAAGCCAGTTGTCTGATGAGATGCACGTCTACGGAGCCACACAAAAAAGTGTGGGGGTTGCGGTGGAGAATTGGACACTCAAAGAACCCCTCACCACCCGGAACACCCAGGGCCAAACCGTAACCCTCCCAAGGGGTACGTGGATGACCACCATTAAGGTGACCGATGACGACACCTGGCAGAAGATACAGGACGGCACTTATAAAGGATTCAGTGCATCCTACATGTCGAAGGACGCTGCCGAGGAAGTATTAGCTGCTAAGCGTACTTTGATTGCTGACTTGGTGGATCCGATGCCTGTGACGGTGTCGATTGTGGATGAGCCGTGTGTCTTCGATGCCCTATTTTGCAGTATCAAAAAAGAGGATGAAGGTGAGGATGAGGTTGATAAGGCTGGTCGGCGATTCAGCAACGCCACACTAAAAAAGATACAAGGAGCATTCGAAAGTTTACAAAACCTCATAAATGAAGCCCTCACAGAACGGGGGCAGATTGAGGCAGATAAAAATGTATTGGAGGATTTTGATATGGATGAAGAACAATTAACAAAATTAGTTCGTGAGGCCGTTAAGGCTGAATTAGAATTACAACGACAAGAAGACGAACCCGGAGATGAAGAGGCTCCCGAAGCCGAAGTGGAAGATGAATCCGAACCGGAACCCTCAGAGGCTGAAAAACAATTAGCAGAAGCCCAGGCCGAAATAGAAGCCCTCAAAACTAAACTCGGAGAAGGCGAAAGCCAAAAGATAGAAGGTCAAGATGAAGAAAAACCCGAAGCACAAAAAGACCGGGCACTCAAATTTGAATTCGAGGACCGGGACGCATTCGGGTGCAAAATACACAAAGAATAAGTGGAGGAAATAAGAATGAGCAACATTGACTATTTAAATGACATGGTAATGAAAGCCGTAACCACCATCAGCACATTATCTACGAGTGTGTTACAGCCCCAATACTTCAACCAATACATCCGGGAAGCCACCGAACCCCGAACCATCCTAAACGATGCCCGAAGGGTAACAATGGACAGCAATGTGGTGAACATAGACCGCATCGCATTCGGATCACGTATCCTGCAAGTAGTAGCAGAGAACACTGCATTAACTGATTACAGTGACCCCACCCCTGCCCAGAATGTGTTAACTGCTAAGCACTTCGCAGCTATGATGGGATTAACCGACCAAGCAGCCAGGAGGACCATTGAGGGCAGGACTAACTTCGAATCAACCATCATCTCCATGTTCGCTGACCGTGCCGGCCAGGACTGGGAGGAACTCGCCGTATGGGGAGACACCGCCAAATACACCGGAGGCGGAGACGGCGGAGCAATACCTGTACTTCACGCCCAGGACGGTTGGATCAAGAGGGCCGGAACAGGCCAACACCTCTACGGTACCGGGGCTGGTAAGGACTTCGACTACCCCAATGATGGTATAGTCGGTGCCCTGAAAGCCTGTATAGATTTGTATCCTAAGAAGTACATGGCCCAACCACGGGACATCACCTTTTATATGGGTTGGGATTACTTCGACCTATATGTGGATGAATGGGGTGATCGTCAGACTGCTGCTGGTGACCAGGCTATGGAGACCGGTGTGGCCCGTCCATACAAGGGATTCCAGGTTAAGTACGCCCCCGTCCTTGATAGTACCGCAGGGGTTGCGGCTTATGGTGCCCCTATCTTGATGAGTAACCCTAAGAACATGGTGTATGGTGTCTTTGAGGATGTCTCCATTGAACCTGATCGGGTGCCTAAGGCTTTCCGTACTGATTGGATTATTGGTATGGAGACTGATCAGGACTTTGAGAATGAAACTGCTTTTGTGGCTTGTTTCCCTGATGCTACCCACCCATAAGGACTGACTGCGAGTTTGTCCTTATATCTTACCTTTTTTTTAAAAGAAATTGAAATTGCTCATAACTGAGTGGAACGGAGGAAATAATTATGAGTCTAAGTGGAGAAATACGAGCTTTAAAAGATGCAATAATCGAAAATGGCGGAGTACTCGTCACTGGAGTAGTAGCAACCGCCGCTGACCTGGCAATCACCGCCGCAAGTGCTAAAGATATAATAATGACCCTTGGAGCCAACGACACATCCAAGAAGTTATCCATTAAGGACAGTGACGGGGTGGAAGTTGCCAAGATAGATGGTAATGGATTAATCACATCCGCCGCTGGACTTGCGGGTCCTGTCACGGGTAACGTGACCGGGAATGTGACCGGGAATGTGACCGGGAATGTATCTGGTATCGCAACCCTAACCGCCAAAACCGCCACAGACATGGCTATCATAGCTGATGAGGACGAAGACATAATCCTAAAAATGGGAGACGCAAGTGCCGCGAATAAGATCATATTCCAGGACAGTGCCGCTGCCACCGTAGCCACCCTTGATAGTAACGGAGTATTCGATGCCGTGACATCTACCGCTCCTATGAGTTACGCCACCTCAGACACCAGTGGAGCACCTACCAATGCGGAGTGTGTATCCGCTTTCGGAGCAGCCGCAACGGTGGGTGCTGGTTTCATCGGGGTTTATCAGGATAGTCATGAGTCTGGTAAGTCTTATGTTTGTGTCTCGAATGGTGCTACTTACAGTGTTGCTGAGTTAACCGCAGCTGCCTAAGAAACTTTTATTGGAGTTGATATGGGATGGCCTACGCAGACACCAACAGATTAGCAGTCTTATTAAAGGAATACAACTACGCAGATGACAGTGACCTAATCACGGAGGGATGCACCCAGGGAGACAACCGAGTAGACCGATTCATCAGTAACAACCTCAGTGACTACACCCCCCCCACAACAACCCCGCAGGAGTTTATCGATGCGGGGACACTATTTTCAGCGGCGGCCATCCTTAACATCCTACTCAGTAACCAGGACAAACTCAGCCCCACGGCGGTTAAATGGGAGGAAGAAGCCCTCGAAATTTTACAGGGTTTTGTGGATGATCAACTCAGTGATGAGGAGGACACGGGGAACCGTGGAAGCCCCATAAGGTTCTTGGCAGTGACCAAACCAGAGGAATAAGATTATGGGTAGTATTGATATTAACATCGGTAGCCAAGCCCTTGAAGGCGAACTCAGCCGAATAGCTGACCGCCTACCCAGTGCCCTCACTAACTTACTCGATGACCTCGCAGCAGATGTGGAAGTGTTGATGAAGGATGAAGCACCCGTCAGATTGGGGGATCTCCAGAATAGTATCACTACGGATGATGTATCTAATTTGGAACGGTTAATATGGCCCACGATTGAATATGCCCCTTATGTAATCCTTGGACACATGACCCGTCCAATAACAGTTCACACAAGGCATTATGGGTCCTTGAGTTATGGGGGTAATCAGCACTTTGTGCCTGGTAATCCTTTTCCGGATCGTGCCGCGGACCGGGCAGACCCATACCTTGAGAAACGGATGGAATCCTTCTATAATGACCTACTGGAGTAGAACACGATGGCGTATGATTTTAACGAAGCACGAACCGCAATCAAAACCACCCTAGAAGGCATCACAGGGGATGACAGCCAGCCACTCCTGAAAACCGTCTTCACAGGCAGCCCAGGAATATTAACCCTCTACATGGGAAACACCGCCATATTCGGATTAGGCGATAGTAAGAAGGCTAACCGACCAATCGGAGACAGGGGAAGTATAACTAGTGAAGGACTGCTCCTACTACTCACACCCGGCGAAAGTGAGGACAGCTATGACACATTGGAGACCATGATCAGCAAAGTACTCGCAGAAATCGAAGACGACAAAACCCTTGGAGTCCCCGGATTACGGGTGGAGCATGAATTAAACAACCTCATCCAACGCCGGAGTATCAACATCACCCCCAAAGCGAATGAACCCACACTATGTGCCGGGGCCATAATCCCCCTAGACGTGACCGTGGTGAACAAAAAAGTGACGAGCTGATAGAAAAATGGTAATTAAAACCCAGAAAGACCTCCGGGAAACCATAAAACCCTACATAAAAACTGAGCCAGAAACCGCTCAAAGGCTTTATGAAAACTTCCGGGAACGTTTCAAACTCACAATATCATTAAATGAATTTATGAAAACACCTAAAAAAGCTAAAGAAAAAAAATTAGAGGAGGATTAAAGATATGCACGTTGATTCAGCACTTAAAGACGTACTAAACAGTAAGAACGTGACAATGGAAGTCGGTATCCCTAGGACCCGTGTCGTGATGACTGGAGCCTGCAATGGTAGTAATAAAGAATTCACATTAGCCGCTGCGGACTATCCCATTTATCCACAGCGGGGTATGGGTTTAACCCCTGAGCCGGATGATGTGACGGTGGAGCTTGTGGAAACCGGGGGGGAAAGCCCGGTGTATACTGAGGTGGTGGTGGATAGTATTGACACCGTAACCGATACAGATACTGGGGATCTGGTGTATGGTCAGGTCACACTCCATGAGGCTCCGGCGGCTACTGTGGATCAGGTGGTTATCACCTACTATGAGTTGCTTAGGCCGTATATCGCTCAGAGTTTGAAGATTGATATTAAACAGGACAGTACCGAAGTCGGGGAACTTGGATCAGAAATCAAAAGAACAAGCTATGCGGGGCAGACCATCACCGTATCACAGGACAGTATCTTCTCAGATTTTGATGTGGACAAGAAGCTACTCTTCGAAACCTACAGTGGGGGTTACAGTGTCCAATCTGGTTACGATGCCTACACTATGATCACCGAACCCGCCACCAGACTAGTCAGGATACCCCTGTATACCGGAGCCGCTAACGATGGTGGAGGTACTTTCCTGGGTTGTTATTACTTTAATGGTAAGATTGTGCCTAAGAGTCTTGGTGATGTGAAGGATGGGGATAATATGACCCGCAGCCTGGAGTTTAGTGTGGATGCTACGCCGATTTTGATTGTGCCGGAATAAACCCTGTAAGTTGTGGGTTTATTTTTTTCCCACACATCTCTTTTTTTTTTAACTTAATTTACTAAATTGTTGAGGAGTGAATATAAATATGGTACTACTATTTAAAGAACCCAAAACCTTCCAAACCCCCGATAAAGGGGAATACGTCATCCTACCCGTACAAGTAGACGACATGAAAATCCTATTCAGAATCACCAACGGCAGGGAAAAACTAGAACAAGAAGCCACAACCGCCTTAAAAAAGAAGCTGAAAAAGAAAACCCTCACCAAAGAGGAAAAAAAAGAAATCAACATCAGCGGCGAAGACTTCCTAGATGCCTGCGGAAAAGACATTAAAAAACTCATAGATGTCACCGTCATTAATACTAAAACCGGTGAACCATTACCCCTCAAATATCGTCAACCAGGTAACGTGATGGAACTTATCGGAGAAATAATGGACATAACCAATGTAGATAAAAAATCATCATCTGAGGGGGATGATACCCCTTTAGAACTGAAGAAGACATCATAAAACAAATATTCGCTGGGAAAGCCTACCTCACCCATAAAATGGGAGTAGGACCTGCTGAGGTGGGCCGTTTTTATTACCCTGAGTTTGCGAATTATATATTATATTATAGTAATCCGGAGCAGTTCTTCGGGGGGACTCCTGATGAGGAGGATGCTATGAATAAATTAGCTACGTATCATAGTATTCAGCAGGATATTATACGGAAAGCAGAAGCTAAGAAAAAAGAATCACAGTCTTAGCTATTCTTCTATTTTTTTAGCCTTTTTCTGGAGTGTATATACTTCATAAAACAAGAAGCCGACAGCAGCAGATATTACAATTAATGCGAGTGACATGGGTATATCTTATATTCTTATTCTTATTTAAACCCCCCCTCATGTATTGGAGATAAACAAAATGGTTAAAGGTAACAAAGAACTCGGAATCGGAGTCACAGGCGACATATCCGATATAACCAGTAAACTTGACAAACTCCTCGATAAAATAGGATTAGTCAAAGATAAAACCGTTAATTTAGATGTGGATGTCCTAGATGAGGAACAAGTTACCAACCTTCAGAACAGTATGGATAAATTAACGGATAAAACCGTGAAGATGGACTTAGGGGGTGATGCTGAATCCAAAGTCAAGGACTTAACGGATAAGGTTAATAAGCTTGGAAGCGAAACCGAAACGGTAAAAGTTGATGCGGACATCACTCCTGCTGAGGGTAAAATCAATGAACTACGAGACCAGATAGAAGACTTGAAAGGAGCCGCCGCGGGGATAGTGATCGGAGCGGGGGTCACCGGGTCCATGGAAGGTGCCGCCACACGTGACGAGGCATTTGCACAGATAAGGGCATATATGCCAGAATCAGCGGATGAGGCTGAAAGACTCGCCACAGAGATTTTCAAAGCCACTGGTGCTGATTGGGGGGAAGTAGCGGATGGTTTGGTACAAGTCAAAACACAAACCGGGCTGACTGGGAATGAACTGGAAAGTGTAACTGAAAAAAGTATCCGTTTCAGTAGGATGTTTGATGAAGATGTCCGAGAAGTTGTCAGATCCGCCACTCAATTATCCCAAACATTCGGGATAAGTATGAGCGATGCCTTTGATATTATGACTAAGAGTTTCCAAGCAACGGGGGACCCGGCTGATGACCTCTTGGATACTTTTAATGAGTATGATCAGAACTTCAAGGACATGGGTTACAGTGCCGAGGAGTTCGGAAACATCCTAGCATCTGGCCTTAAGCATGGTGTGATGAACACGGATCAGATGGCTGATGCTATCCGTGAGGCCATGATCCGATTAAAAACCAGCCCGGATGAGGCTAAGAAGGTTTATGACCTTATCGGGGCATCTAGTGAGCAGCAGGCTCGTTGGAATAAGATGCTCCAAGCCGGCGGCGACCAAGCACAACAAGCCTTTGAGGAGATAGTGGGGTCTATTAGTCAGATTGAGGACCCACTGAAACGTCAAGAAGCGAATGTGGCATTGTTTGGGAGTAAGTTTGAGGACCAGGGGGACGGTATTAATCAGGCTATCATGGATAACACTGATTATCTTAATGGTATGGGAACTAGCTTTGACACCACATCCGAGAAGGCCCTGAGCATGGGTGACACTATTAAACAGGCTCTCAGAAGTCTTCCAGGGGGTGAGTGGCTTAGTGGGATCCTGGAAGGGCTTTGGGGTTTTGTAACTAGTGACGTTGGGGAGTTAATCACTGTTGGTATTAGTGGCATACTCGGAGCTATTGGTTCCAAATTACTTGGAGGTGAAGGAGCCAAATCAGCCTTAGATTGGGGTAAAGGAATTGGAGGGAAAATCCTAGAGGGAATCCAGGGTTTGCTTCCTAAGAGTGTTAGTGATCTCATAGGTAAGATATTTAAAGGCGGGGGTAAAGGAGCTGGAGTGGGGATGATCTTCACCAAGGAAGACTTAGTGGGACAGGAAGGCAGCCAAACCCGTACCACATGGGAGGAAGTGTTCAAGGGATGGGGGCTTAGCCAAGAGGATCTTAAAAAGTGGAATGATTCCATGAATAAGGGCCCACTGGAAGATGCTAAGGCCAACACCGCTGCATTAGGCCAATTCATCACTGACAGTGCCTCCACATTATCCGGGGTGACTACTCCTATCACGGATACTCTTAATTGGCTTGGTGAAAGCGTGGAGAAATGGGGGTCTACCGCGTGGGATATGATCACCAACTTTGTTGGGGGCTTAAAGGGGGGCCTCCCAGACTTGGATAAAACCTTAGACACCCTTGAAACTAAGATTCAGGACACCCTTAACTGGTTAATAGAGTTACCGAGTAAGGCTTGGCAGTGGGGATGGGATATAATAGATAGTTGGAAGAGAGGGTTTGGGGAGTCATTGGATGGGGCTAAGGGTTGGATTGAGGATAAACTAAGCTACCTATCCGGCTTATTGGAGGGTCACAGCCCCCCCAAAGAAGGGCCGTTATCAGAGATTGATCAGTGGGGTGTGAATATAGGCCGAAGCTTCGTGGAGGGTATAGGTGAAGGTATCGGAATATCATCAAGTATCCTTAACAGTGCACTTAGTGGTATTAGTGGCGGATTCACGCCGGGAAGTTTTGCTTTGCCCGCAGCCGCCACCACTGGATTAAGTACCGCTGGCTCTACTATCCCAGTCACCATCAACCTCACCTTACCAAGTATGGGTAGTCAGGAGGAAGCGGTTAAAATTGGAACCGCAGCGGGGCAAGCAGCCGGCCAAAGCTTCGCCGAAGTCCTCCGGGGACAAGCCACCAACGCCGGAGTAAGTACAATCAACATGATGAGGTAGAATATTATGGCGTATGATAGTTGGGTAATTGGAGGGGTGACCCCGAATTGGATTGTGGACGTGGATCCGGCCCCTAATAATGTGAACCGCCGGATCACTTTGCATTGTTACGCTGATAGTCAGGTGGATTTGAATGGTGCGGATCCAAGGAGTGAGATAGAACAATTTGAGGCCATGTTATGTGATAGCGTCACGAATACCCCACTCCTCCAGGGCGGCTCCAAATTACAAGTTAAGAATGGGGAAGTCATCACCGTCACCGATGGAATCACCACCTGGAATCGGGCTGCAATAGCTGAGGTGAACTACAACCCCGACTTTTTGAGTCAAGTCCGTATGCCCTATGACATCGTGTTGGAGTTGGAAACCACCGGAGCCGGGGGTAGTGTCGTGTATGTCCCGGATTATGATGACTACTCGAATATTGATTATTATTTCTTTTACACCGCCGGGCCCCCGGAGGACTTTGACACCTACGATGGCAACCCCCTCGTGAAGGGCACGGAGTTAGGGTGGATGCAAATCACCGAACCCCAAAACGTATCCCGTGTGGAGATTTACGGCTGTGGTGATGAATTACCATGTTATGCTGAGGTTAATGGGGAGCGGAAGTATTGGACTTATGGAGAAGCCGAAGACGGTGTGGGGGTGCCACGGTTAGAGAAATTAATCTGGACACTTGACACCCCAACTGATGTCATCACTATTAATAGCAGTGAACATTGGGGAGAGGTTAATCATGGTTTCTACGCGGATTACATCCGATTAACCTACGAATAAAAAGACGAGGAGTGGAATGATTAAATGGCAGTTACGATAAGCACTTACGGGAAATTATGGGATCACATCTTCCAGAAACGTATCGACATCGACACGGATACCTTAAAGGTGGCACTGTTAACGAGTAGTTACACACCCGATTTGGATGCACATGACTACTTTGATGACGTGACCACGTATCAAGTCACCGCCACAGGATACACCAGCGGGGGTGTTGCCTTGGGGAGTGTTACCTGGAGTTATAACAGCAGCACGAATACTTATACCTTCGATGCTGCGGATCCGTCCTGGACTATCACCGGGTCCTGCACTGCTAGGTATGCGGTTGTCTATGACAGCACACCTGCCACTGATGCCACCCGGCCATTAATGTTCCTGATAGATTTGGGTGAGGATAAGACCGCCACCGATGGAACCTTTAAACTTACTCTTAATGCGAATGGTTTATTCACCGCAACATAATACCGGGGGTTTTATTTAGTGACTGATGTAGATGAAACCATACCACTAGCCACCCTAACCATTACACCCCAAACTCCAGGAGTCACAGCAGGGACAGGAACAGTGAACACCGTCCCCCTGGCCACGTTAAGTATCACCCCTAATGCTCCGGGTTTCCAGCGGTATCCCCTCTTTGAGGTACTGGATAATAACGGCAACCGGATCGACACGGTAACCTTCGAGAACCTATCTGCAGGGGATGAGAGTGATGTTCAAGTCTTAACTCTGGTCAACAATAGTGGGAGTAGTGTGGATGTTACCCTTACCGCCACCATCGGTGAGAGTGGCACTTTAACAGAAACCGCTACATCCACGTTATTATCAGAAGATGACCTGGATTATGTCTTCACCACAGACACTTACACTGTCCCTGCCAACTCTTCCCTTCCCGTTTATATTAAATGGAGACCACCAAGTACCAGCCGACCAGGCCCCAAAACATGGAATCTCGAACCATCTGGGGACATATCTGTATTAGGTTGGGATTATATCTCCACCTTCACAGTAACCAGCAACCACACCACCGATGAATACAACGTCAACATCCAAGTAACCATCCCCTACGAAGCGGGTAAGATGCAAACAGACTTTGATGACATACGATTCTATGAAAACGACTATCCCCTCCTTTATCAATTGCTTTATAAAACCGACAGCACATCCGCCACGTTCCTCGTCCAATTACCTACTCTAAGTGCCACCACACCCTCAAATATCACGGTTTACAGTGGGAATAATAGTGCATCCTCTGAAGGGGTTACCAGCCTAGGAGTATATGATGGCTTTGACGACTCCGCCCTAGATACAAGTTTATGGACTTGGATCCGTGAAAGCAGTGGGAACTGGGATGAAGGCACCACCACCGCGGGAAAGTTGAATATAAAAACCCTCAACAAGGAAATATGGGGATCAACCAACACAGCCCCAGTCCTGCGAGGCAACACCCCATTACCTACTAATTGTGAATTATACTGTTATCTAACGTTAAATCCCACAGCAAATTACCAACGTGGGTGTTTAATGGTATATGGAGATGATGGTAATTACACCGGAATTGGATACAAATATGATAATGGTAAAAAGGTGTGGGCTGTTAAAGAGGTGGCAGGATCCCCTACTCAGTATATGAACGCAGCGGATGTTTCTTCCTTGCAGGTTAAGATTAAAAAAATTGGAGAGGTCTATTATCTATATTATGATATTGGAGCAGGGTATGTCTTATACCAAACCCTCACCTTATCCCTTGGCTCTACTTTATACCCTGCATTGATAAGTGAAAGCTGGAGTAATGACGGGGGAAGTATTAATGTTTTTTATGATGATTTCATCCTTATACAAAATCCCCCAACTGAAGACCCTACAATTTCAGAGTTGGATGAATGGAGTGTTCATACATCCTTACTCAGTTTAACTGGAGGAGTGGTGTATACTATTCCTGATCTCCCGGAACTTGACATGAGTAATCATTACATTGTGAATGTGGGTGGTGTTAATTATGAGTAATTCTACGGATGTAATAACACAATTCACTTTATCTAAACGGATTGGAGAACCAGCCACCAACTTCTCGGTGACTTTTGCTAATCCATTAAGTCCAGACAGTTACGCCACGGGGGAGGAGTTTGAACTCAAAATAAGGAACCCCGCATCAAAGGAGGATTACACCCGATTCACAGGAATAGTGGAAAGTATTGACCGGGACGATAACGATAACAATAAAATCTATGGACTGAGTGGCCGGGATAAAGGCCGACTACTACTACGACAACCTTTCACCCACACCTGCACATTAACCGGCACCGATTACACCGTGGAAGAGATTATTGACCTCATCCTTGCGAATACGGGGATTACACGTGGTGATGGCCAGACAGTCCTGGGAGAGTTGGATTAATATGGCCGGGTTCTCATGGGTTGGGACTAGTAAGTTCCGGGACACCAGTGGCGACCAAGCCACACCCTCAACAAGTGATGGGGTGAATACTTGGTGTGGCCGCTGGGAGAATAAGGTTGATGCCATCAAATCATTATTCAATTGGTACAAGCGTAAAAGTAACAAGACTATCCGGTGGTACATTGACATCAACGGGAAGTTCCGATGGTTTGAGGTCGGACCCCGCCTTGGCCGGGAGGTTATATTCGGGGATGACCTCCGGGTAATATCCTTTAATGTCCAGGAAGATGCTACTAATATCGTTAATGACATGACCGGGACCTATGGTGATAGTGAAACCGGGGGCACTGTCCACTTAACTAATAATGCCAGCATCGCTAAGTACGGATTATGTATAGATGATACGATTAGTGACGGGAACATGGATGCTGCGGAGATGACGGCTTATCTTCAATGGCAACTTGATAATAAATCGGTCCCGATCTACTCCGCCACCCTTACCATGATTGGTTACCAGGATATGGAACCCGGCCTCCAAGTCCAGTTCCCAGATGACCCCTACTACGATGATAAAATATTCACCGTGGTAGATTGGACCTTCACCGCCACCCATAGCGAAGGCGAAAGCCCACGGGAACAAACCACCGTTAACCTAACCACCGATGAAAGCGTAATATCACTTCCTAATGAGTTTGATGTGATCCGAGCCACCGCCCAGTCAGAGGCGGATAAGGTACGATCCAAAGTGGGCACCGTTTCAGCGGTTAGTGGTGGCCGGGTGATCGTGGACTTGGAGAGCAGCCCCGGAACTGTGAACGCCCGCTACGTATCCAAACTATAAAAAATGGAGTTATTAACTTTGGTACTTAAAGAGGATTATTATATAAAAGCCGGGGACCGGTGCATCAAATTCCTAGGAGAAGACGATGTAGAATACATCCTCCAACCAGGCATAGACCCCAGGGTTGGCACTCCTATCGTGGGGCATCCCGTCACTGGTGAGATAGTGACACATGGCCACGAGGTAATCCGTGAAGGAGACAAGGTAATCATAGTCCCACTTGACACGGGAGACTGGGCAGCCCTCAAACCCGCATGGAGTCAGGAGTCTGGGTGTAAGCCAATAGTGAAGTGGGTGCATGAAACCAGTTATATTATACCAGAGGGGCAACCTCATGAATATGAATATTGGTACCGGAGTTATGACATCCACTTATCTGAGCCATTTTACCGGAACGATCATGACATGAATATTAACAGCTATTTTATGAGTTATAATAATGATTGGCGGTATGGGTTTTTTGATAACCGTTGGCCTTATGGTGCGGTTACACTTGGTTTCGGGTATAGTGAAGATGATGTGAACTTGGGAACTGGGTATTATGGTCCCAGCCCGGATGTTACTTGGTACTGGGATCGGGCTCGTTCTCCGTATGATAGTATTGCAGGGGGGCCGACTATGGCTTTACACCAAGACCAAGCCTCAATTGATGGTATTCAGTATGATGATGGTGAGCACTTCTGTCACATGGATGCACTTAATGTGAATACTTGTAATGATCGATTCGCTAATGCTACTAATATTCCGGGTGATCTTCCTATTGAGTATCTTCATGTCCAGGTGCGTAGTGCGGGGTCGTTGTATTTTGGTGGTTTTACTAAGAGTTTTATGATGGCCATTGATGTTTGTCGTCAAGTGCCGAGTGATTGTGAGGTCAGGTGTTATGGTGGCCGGAATATTTACCCCCCTATCCCCCCGTATGAAATTATGGATAATCCGGAGGATTGGGAGGAGTACATAGAGGAATGGCCTTAAATCCATTTTTTTTTAATATTATGATAAGAAATTCTAAGGAGATGATCTTTTTGATGAATGAGTATTGGGATATAACACTAAAAAAGATGAAAAAACAGCAAGGAGAAGACGGAGCCGCACGAGTGCTGCTTTGTGGGGTTCAAACTGATGGAACCGTCACCCCCGTCCTTGTGGATAGTGATGGGAAGTTAATAACCACCACAGGAGCTGAATAATTATGGCAAATGCAGTTTACGGTAAAGCACGAGAAAAATTCCTTAACGGGGATATTGACTGGGCGAACGATGATATTAAGGCGGTGTTGGTGGATACCGCGGCTTATGCTGTGAGTATTGATAGTGATGAATACTTATCCAGCATACCCGCGGGTGACAGGATCGCCACCAGCGGCAACCTGGCCAGTAAAACCAGCACCCTCGGCGTGGCGGATGCGGCAGATATTACTTTTAGTACTGTGACGGGTGATGTGTCGGAGGCCATTGTCTTGTATAAGGACACCGGAGACGCAGCCACCAGTCCATTGATCGCGTATATTGACACCGCCACGGGCCTCCCGATTACTCCGAATGGTGGGGACATCACTATCACCTGGGATAGTGGTGCTAATAAGATATTCAAACTCTGAAAAAGGGGGGCTAATTTATGGCTCTTGTGGTAACACATAACAGCACCGCCGATGGGGACCCCCTCATCGACGGGGATGACTGGAACGCCAACCACACCCTCACCGGGGGTGGCACCTTCCGAATACCCAAACATATTGAAACCAAAACATTATCATCCGACTCTACAACTACCTTTTCAGATTTGGATGGGGATAGTGATTTAGAATATTTCTTAGTTGCAGATGTTAGTTTAACACGACAAAACAAGACATATAGTAACCTCCAAATTAAACCCAATAATCAAACAACTAACCAAAATGGTACTGCTAGGGAAACAGTTGGGAGTAATGCAACTGTTACTATTGCAGATCCTTCCATTTGGATAGGTTCTACTAGTGGTAGTGAAACTGCTAGAGTAAATAGTGAAACTTATATCTATGCTAAAACTGGAGGTAATAGAAATTTCTATTCCAAATGGGTAAGAACTGGAGCATCACTTACAGCAATAACAAGTTTAGTGGGAAGATGGACAGACACCTCCACTAATATTACAAGTTTAGTTATAGCCCCAACTGATGGGGGAACTATCACCGGCAAAATCAAATTATATAAGATGGTTGACCTCGCCATATAAAGAACAAATGGAGTGACTGATGACTGATTATTTTAGTGGGGATTATTTTAGTGGGGATTATTTTGACATCCCTGCAAGCACCCCCAGCACCCAGACCATCACCCCCAGTGGTATAGGGACTGGTGAAGGCTTCGGCACGCCTAAATTAACCCTTTACATTAAACCCGGTGGCCTTGCATCGAGTGAGGCCGTTGGCACACATCAACTTAATCTCCACGTATCTGTATCTGGTGTGGAGTCGGGTGAGGCTTTCGGCTCACTCACAATCACCAACCTCACTGGTGCTCAGACCCTCACCCCCACAGGTATAGGGACTGGTGAAGGCTTCGGTACACCTAAACTCACCCTTTACATCACACCCAGTGGCATCGGGACGAGTGAAGGCACAGGGTCACCTCAGCTTAATTTCACCATCCACGCCACAGGGGTCGGATCAGCGGAGGCTTTTGGAACTGCTAAATTAAACCTCTACATCACCCCCCTAGGTGTAAGTAGTGATGAAGAGTTTGGAACACCAACCACGATTCTATACCTAAAACCCAATGGAATCCCCACTGGTGAGGGTCTTGGAACTCCACAACTTAATTTTATAATACACCCCACCGGGATAATTAGTGGTGAAAATGTTGGCACCCCGGATCTTATTTATTACCAGCTAATACAACCTACTGGTATCCCATCCGGTGAAGAGTTTGGCTTAATAATATTACGCCCTGACCAATTCATCACCATCCCTGGTATAACCTCCGGGGAGGAGTTCGGGGATGTGGTTATATGGATCAATCATGATTATGTCCATGTATCTGCTGATAACACGTATCCAGATACGGTTGTGGTTTTAACTTATCCCTCCACTGTGGCTGGGCACAGTAGGCCCCGGACCGTGGCAGTTACCAAACAATAAAGAGAATATTGGGAGGATTAATGATTATTTTATGACAACTAATAAAAGAACCCGCCCCGTATATGAAGGTAGCAGTTTCAAAAGAACTTATACTTTTTATGATGAAACTGGGGCCATCATAGACGCAGCGGACATAACATCCTTGAATTGGTTGGTGGAGATAGATGATGACCGGGAAATCGACAGTGACACCGTGGATCCTCCGACCAACCCGTATACCTTGAATGTCACCCCCACCATCAACACATTAACTGGGAGCCGTGAAGAGAAAAGGAAGATAGTCCTGGAGTGGACTTTTAATAACGGGGATGGCGGGGATGTGGATGTGTATTATTACACCTTGAAACCAGTATAAGGAGTGAAAAAGTATTATGCGTTTTAATGCAGCAAGTTTAAGAGACGGGGAGCAAAGGGTCCAAAACTTCATCCGGAGTAATGGCCGTCTCCCTAATTATTTAACGTTAAGGGACATGGACCGGCAAACGAATGAGAAGATACCTCTTCGGCAGTATTGTGGACTCTATTTTTCGGATTACCAGTTTTGGTTGAAACAGGGCCGGCACCCTAATTATGTGACATTGAACCTTGAGAAGGGTGAACCCATCATACAGAACTTCCAGGATAACAGTGTTAATTGTTGCCCCGCCAGCCTATCAATGATTAGTACTAAACTATTCCGACCCAAAACTGAGAATGAATGTGCATCAGCACTCGGCACCACCAAGACTGGGACCAACCCCACAAACCTCGTATCGAATGCCCCGCGGTTAGGATTCACCGCCACCGCTATGGCACGGACACCAAAGAACGTATCAAAAGCCCTCGCAGAATATAAAGGCGTGATGGTACACTACCAAACCGGGGCAGCTAAGAGTTGCGACGGGTTCCTCAACGATTACGGCCACTATGCGGTTATTAAATCCGTGAGCAATGGTCGTTATTATATAATGGATCCCACAAAAGGGAGCTTCTCATGTCCCACAGCAATCATGGACCAAGCCACCAACGGTAGAACTTTATATTACTACAAAATAGGATTAAAATAAGTTAATTGTCACTCCTCACGACTGACCCCCCTACACCCTTTATTGGTGTGGGGGACTTTTTTTTTCGTAAAAAATTTTACACTTGAAGTGGGTGTCTTCATAAAATTAGTTCCATCCATTTTGGTAGTAAATATGGTGTGGAGTCTACCCTAAACCGGGGTAAAACCCCACACTAATCACTCCCCCCATAGGAGATTGAATACACGATTCAGGATATTGGTACTTACTCTTCAAGGATGTGTTTATCTTCATTTATACCCTTTGTAAGGTATGTTTCTATGAGGTGTTGAAGGGTTACCCTCTTCTTGAGAGCGATCATTTTTAGTAAGTCCCTAGTTTCTTCTGGTACACGTGCCCCTACCTGGACGACTGGGTAGTTTTTTAGTTGGATCTTTTCCATGACTGATGTTGTTGTTGGTGTCAAGCAATCTTCACCTCCGTTAAGTTTATATGTGCCTCCACCTCAATATACTATTATGTTCCCGAGTTATATTTATAATTTACCTTTTTGTTAACAAAATAACAAATTATATATATAAAGAGTTACAAAGTTAAGTATGGCAACGGGGGAGACTTTATAGAACTCCATTCATTTCTTCGGAGATGTCAGCCACACCCCCCCCTTGCCACACCTCCTACACCATTCGTGTGGGAGAATGTGGAGGTGAAAAATATGACGGAGTGTAAATGGATTGAAGAAAAAGAATTCAAACGAGTTTTAAGGGAACACGACAGATTAGCGAATCAGAAGTTCAGGATCCACAGGACCTGCCCAATCAAAAGGGGTGTGAAAAGATGAACCTGAAAATTCATGACTTCAAACTCCAAATCGGAGTAGACAATGAATGGAGTGAGGGACTGGATCGATACCAGAAACAAGCAGTCATCCAACTACTCAAACGAGAAGGCTTTGAATATCACTGCACATCCTTTGAGTATGACCCTGACATAGAATATTTCATTTTCCAAAAAAGGGTGTTTAACCGGAATGATGAAATCTCCCCTGATAAATTACCAAGCCCCAACCAAGTCTTAAAACACTTAGAGGCATGGATAATTGTGATTAAAAACCAGATCATAGGGCCGGAAAATATAGGGGATATAGCTCCGGGGTTGAGTAGTATGGTAGACGAAGCCATCGGAGGGGATTAAAGATGAAGCTCTTTCTCAGGAGGCTTTACACCCTCTTCTATATCCGGTTCTTCTGGACGCCAGGGGTGAAAAAATGAACCCTGTTAAGTACCGGCAACTCACAGTCATCGCCGACACCGCCAGCCACTACCAAGAATACTACATCGACGTGGCGGATTACTACGAGGAAAAATACCTCCAAAGCGTGCACCTGGAAACACTACGGAGAGATTGGAATGGTACCTGAAAGTTGGGAACGGCACATATCACAAGTGGAAAGTGACGAGTTCGGAGAATACCTTGTCAGGGAATTAACTATTTACTGCCCTTATTGTGCCACACAACTCGCACACGATGGCATCTGGGAACTAACCGATTACAATGTGGAAATGCCCCCCCGCCTGAACACCCTCCGAGCCTACTGGGTATGCGGCAACTGCCTACGAAGTTTCCGAACCGAACACACCCTAAATGCTGATGGCTACCTAAAAGAAGAGGAGGGAATGGTATGACTCCTGATTTATTATACTGGCTCATCATCGCAGTCATGGCCTTATTATTCGGAGTAGAACTGGGCCGCTACATCAACCGACGGAGAGGGGGTGGTGACTGATGACTCGCAGATTAAACAGAACACCACAAAGGACCGGGACCTGGATGATACTACTCAGCCCCGAATTCCTTCGACTAATAATTTACCTCAGTGTAATGCTCGGGGCAGTGGTAATCCTCGCACTCAGCATGACCCTACCACTACCATCAATCCAAGGGGGCATCTAAATATGGCTTACAATGGAATAGGCCACGAATGGAAACCAGAAGAAATCCAACTACTCAAAAGATTATACGTTGAAACCCCCGTACCACTAAAAACAATAGCCAAAGAACTAGGCCTGGGAGCAGGCCAAGTAAGAAGCAAAGTCGAAGCGCTCCACTTGAAAAGACCATTCAGCAAAGTGATAAACAGAGGAACACAAAGAAGACAAAAACTAAACATCAACCAATGGCACCCTGGAGTCAAAGGAGTCCGCAAAGGAAGGAAAATCAAATTCAACATGGATGACTTTTTCATGTTAGGTAACGAAGAGTTCAGGAACAAATATCACCTCCGCCGAGCTGAATACAATGAATTAATCAAACAAGTATACCACGGCAATTGGAGGGTCCTATGAAATCGGATTTTGTCAGACGCCCCGGCCACGGTGGCAAACCAGGTTCACGTTCACGTGGGTCCCCTGCATCACTACCATGTGAAAAAAAAGAAACGGATGCAGGGGAATTTTCCCCCAAGGACTGGCCGAACAAGTACAAACCAGAACCCGAAATAGTCATGAAATGCACCGAATGCGGTAGAACCACCAATATGTATTACAGCTTCTATGGAGAACGGTTTGAACATCAGCTTGAATGCAGCATATGCGGAGCAGCACAAGGACCACTGGAGGAAACATAGTATGGTGCATACACATAGTCACAATGGGGTCACGGGTACCAGGGTAGATTATTGGAAAATGGATTATATTCCTTCTTTTTCTATTCTATCTATCTATCTATCTATCTATCTATATCTATCTATCTATCTAGTAGTAGTAGTGTCTAGAGAAAAGTTACTTTTTAGTTACGAAAGTCTGAGAAAAGTTACGAAAAAGTTACTAAACTCTAGACACTATGGGGGTGGGAGATGAACCCCCAAAATACTGATTTTACTCAGGAAACCACCAGGGTCGGGGTGGATGTTAATAAAACCATTTGGCAGGACTTCCGGAGAATGGTTAAAAACACCAAAGGGAAAGTAAACGGCCTCCTATCTTATGAAGTCAACCAGGCCTTGGACACTTACCTTAAAATCATAGATGGGGAGTTGATCCTGCAAGACCCCCATACCCTTGAGGAGGTTTGTGACTATGTGCCTCAAGAGTGTTCACAGGAGGATTATGTTGGTACTTTTAAGGAGCGGTACCGGGGTGTTGATAGTATTCATGCTCGGCAGTTAAGGAAGTTTGTGGTGGATGTTTATGGTTATACGAGCCGGTTGAAGTATTATGATATCCGGGATCAGTTGTTGGCGGCGGGGGTGTTGTACCCGGAGGATAAGCGTAAGCAGGTTTTCAGTATTCATGATGATGCGTTGGATTTTGATGCTGAGGAGGAAACTAAGAAGGTTATAGGGGAGGCCAAATGATGCAGGAGTTTGTGTATTTTATTAGTGATGGGGAGTATGTGAAGATTGGTAAAAGTACTAAGCCAAATACTCGGTTGAGTAATTTGCAAGTGGGTAATCCACGGAAGTTGTCTATATTGTATTGTTTAGAAGTTGATGATTCTACTGAGAAGGAGCTTTGTCAGGATCCGGAAAAGTTTTTTCAAGAAATGTTTGTTGATTTTAAAGTATCTGGGGAATGGTATCGCCTTGATGATGTTCTTAAATTCATTTTAAAGGCTTTTTGTGTGAGCATGGTTGATGAGAATGCTCATTTGTATTTTAAGTATGGTCCGAATGATGCTAAGAAATATTTTGATTTATACCCCAAAGGGGTGGAATAATGCCGGATGTTGATGTTTTGGTGGAGGATCTTGTGGTGGAGATTCGTCGGGTTTTGGATGGTGATGTTCCGGTTCGTCCTGGTAGGGTGTTTGATTTGGATAAGTTGCTTAAATCGTGTGAGGGGTACCTGGAGGCCCAAAAATGAATTGTAAGTTTTGTGGTGAGAATGTGGAAGGGTGGCCTGTTGAGGATGTTATTAATCATACCAGGGTTTGTGAAGAGGAGTATGTTAAATTGAATTGTGCTTTTGGTTATGTTTATATGATACGTTGATGTTTATTGCCCTGGTTTTGGGGGCATTTAAAAAAGAATGGAAAATGAATGAAAAACTGGAAGGTGAAAGAAGATGGAGTTAGAACCGAAAGAAGTGAATAAACTCGTAACAAAAGCAAAGAGGATTTGGGGACAGGATAAACGAGAAATCGTCTACACCGATAAAATCGAAAGAGAGGAATCAGCATGGTTTAAGGATGATGAAAACCTGGCCATGCTGGTATTCCAACGGGATGAACTGGACACCCAAATCGTGGATTATATAGATGCTGTTTTAACTGAAAACAGGGAAGTGGTTTAGAATGGTTGACGTAACAACACTGGATGCCTATAAGGAAAAAGAGAAAACTGACATGGTTCCGTATTTGAATGTGGCACGGGCTGAGGAAGACGAGTTGGAATACGAATGGATAAAAATAGAAAGTGCGTACCTGGATGATGCGGGTGTCTTTGATGATAAAGGCAACCGTGTCGAAGGCGAAACCGTGGAGAAACTCCACCTAGACCTGGCGTATGGTGAGGGGTTGTATAAGTGGCCCTTGAACAGGACGAACCTCCGCACCCTTACCAGGGATTTTGGTAAGGAGAGTGATGATTGGGTGGGTGAGTTTGTGAAGGTTAAGGTGCATGACTGGCCCAGTGGTGCCCGTGGACTTGTGGTTATAAGCCGGGAGGAGCTGCGGAAGTTGAAGGTGGAGATACCTGAAAAGGACAAGGAGGATGTGGGGGGTGACCCCTCCCCCTCTTCTTCTTCTTTGAATGAGTTCGCATTTAATCCTGAACTCGAGGCAGGGGTGATTGTTAATGGTATCATTGAGGACTTAACAGCGGATGAACTCCGGGTGACTAAGAAGTTAATCCTGGAAGTCGCTGAGAGTCAATTAAAGGGTGCTAAGCCGGAGTTAAGGAAGGCGGTGGCACGTGATGTGACCAGTCGGAAGAGGATACCAACGGAGTGATCACCATGACCACTAAAATTAAAGTTTATCTTGAAGAGTTAGATGTTACCGTTCCAAAACGGGTTCGATTGGATGCAGATAGTCGATATGCTATGGAATATGTTATTGAGTTTTTTGAATATATGTTCTTAGGAAAAATGGATTATGACATTAATACTGCACGTGAAAGTGAAACCAATAAATATAAAAAAATTAGAGAACTTGAAAAACAGGTTGAAGAGTTAGAATCTAAATTGGGGGTTTAAAACGAGTAAGTTTGTCCTGGTTGACATCCAGCGTGGGGGTTTGTGTCGGTGGCTCACACCACGGGGTGGGGGTGTGGGTTATTATGAAGTGTCGTGGAGTCCTTACCTTGGTTGGTGTTGCCAGTGCCTTGGTTTTTATTTCAGGGGCACTTGTAGCCATGTGGACAAGTTACGGGAAGAGTTACGATTAGGAGAGTGAATGGTGTATGGATATAGAATTAATAGAACAAATGGAACGGCGACGGCAGATGTTCCGGGAAGCCCAGGAAGCGTATGACAACCAAGAGGGGTGATTGGGATGGAGATAACTTTGAGCAGTAGAAAATATCCTGGGCTTAAAGCCATAATTGATGAAGAGGACTACTCATTAATTGAAGGGCATAAATGGCACCCTATGAAATCCCCAACCAAGGGGCGGGATCTGTTCTATGCAGTTACGGACGTATATAGAGAAGGAGTGAGAACTACCCTCACAATGCACCGGTTAGTTTTAGATGCAAAAAAAGGGAGCATCATAGATCATATTAATGGGAATGGCTTGGACAATCGGAAGAGTAATTTAAGAGCTGTAACTCAAAGGGAAAACCTTCACAATCAACATTTCAAATATGCCTCTAAATATCCTGGGGTTGTTTTAAATAAATCCGATAAAAAGTGGAGGGCTTATTTAACAAACAATAAACTTGGAAAGAAACGCCATGTCCATTTAGGGGTGTTTGATACTGAGGAAGAGGCGTATCATGCTTATCTTTGGGGGGTTGGGGAAGTTGAGGCTGGTCGTGAAATACCATCGATTAGGGAGATGAAAAAGACGAGTCGGTTTAAGAATGTGAATTGGAAGAAAAACGTTGGTAAGTGGGTTGCTGAGTTAACGGTTAAGGGTAAGTATCATTATCTTGGTTGTTTTGACTCAGAGATGGATGCTCATGGGGCTGTTGTTAAATTCAGAGAACAAAATGGGAGTGATTAAACTTCCATATACCGTTATATACCGAAGAAAAAAGTGAGGAGTGATTGGTGATGAAAAATGAGAATATTAAAATTCAAGGCCCTAAATTTTGGGTGGTTAAATGTTGCGGGTCATGTGTATATATGAAACAAGATTATGAGGGGGATTGTTATTGTCATTACCCTAATAAAAAAAATTATATTACTAATCCGGAATTAGTTGAATCTTATTATATGTGTGATAACCATGAGTGTGAGGTAAACGCTGTTAGGGATAATTTGAGATTAGTGGGGCCAAGATCCCCCAATCGTATCCGGAAATAAAAAAGAATGCTGTGGGGTGATTATGTTTGGAGTGGGAGCGTTGTGAACGGTGTCCAAGTTTCCTGCCGACAAGTATGGAGCGGGTGACGGTGGATTGGGATGGTGGTTATTATTATAAATTGTTTAAGCAGTGCCCACTCTGCGGCACCGAACGAGTATACATCGAACAGGAGATAGTGATATGATGGCTAAAAAGCACGAATTGATAATAAATGTTGGGATGGAAACTTATCATTCCTGGAGGAATGGGCGATGGATTGAATTGATTAAGGAAATCGTCATCCCTGGAATGTCCACTTGTCGTTTAAGGTGGATGAAGGAGGATATTAATGAGGAAATCTTAAGGGCATGGGAGTTGTACGATGGCGTTGACGAGTGAAGAGAGGGTGACGCAGCATACGTGCAGGTTTTGCGGACAAAAAACATTAATACTCTACGGGAGCCGAGCCTCGGGGATGCTCCGATGCACCAATGAGAAGTGTATGTCGAATCGGGTGGATGGCACCGGCTTTGTACCACAATTCCAAGACGAACATGGAGAACTGATAATATGATTAAGGTTTGTGAGTCCTGTGGCGTGGAGTTTAGTGACCGTCCGGTGTTTCATACCTGCCCGGAGTGTCGGGAGAAATTCCAGAGGAAGATGGATAAAAGGATAAAGGGGTGGTTGGGTGCAAAGTGTAGTGATTGAGGAACAGATTAATTACAACCCACTGAGGGAGACGGATTGGGAGGCTTTCATTGCGAACAGGTGTCCTACTTACCAGTCGTGTGATGGTAGGCATCAGGTGGTCCGGTGTAGTGGTGCGGTGTATTGCCGGTGTGGTGTGTATATGGACAGTTTCTTATTGGAACGGTTTGTGGAGATCAAAAAAAAGGAAGAGGAGTGATTAGATGGTGAATGTTGCGGAGGAGCGGTTAAGAGCAGTGACGTGGACGATAAACCAGGTGGAGGAGTTGATAAGGTGCACAAGTGATACTCGGGTGCGACTACAATGGTTGTTTGAGTTATGGGAGCTTAGGACGGAGCGGTTGAAACTTTTAAGGGTGTTACACCCCGGGAGGTGAAGATGTATGAGTAATGAGAATGAGGAACTACGAAAATGGATCGAAGCCGACACTGAAGAGGTGAATGATATTTGTAAAAAGTATCAGTGTATCAAGGCCCCGGAGCCTGTGGTACCGCAGTATTACAGTGACCTCGTGGGGTGTATGTAAAATGAATGAGGAGTTTCTTAAACAACTCGAACGATGGCAGAGGAGCAAATCTGTTATTTATCCAGATACTTTGGAAATATGTGTACCGAAGAAATATAAGGGCAGTGAACGATGGTGCCACCACACGGTGTTAAAGTATATGAGGCGAAGAGGACTGATAAAACATGAAAATGACTGAGATAATAATGAGGATAAAAGCATACCACTACTTCAAAGAGAAGATGATAGCAGATAAACACCAAAGCACTGCTTATTGGATAACTCAGTCAAAGGGATTTGATAAGCACCAATTTAATTATGGGACTTTGTATATGGAGGTTGCTAAGTGGGCAGGGTATGACTAAAACACATTATTTTTTTATTTAATTGTTTACATTGGAAGTGGACCTGGGGTCATAATTTATGACTAGTTGTTGTATATAAAAGCATCTGTGGGGATGATATTATAGAACGTATTTGTGAATGGTGCGGGCACCCGTACTACCCGAAACACGGAAACCAGAAATACTGTGGAGATGATTGTGTTAAATACGCTGCCCAGGAGAGTAGCAGGATAAGTAGCCAGAAGTACCGGCAACGATGGGGTCATGAAGAGAAGAAGGGCACGGGTTTGCTCGGGGTTAAGCCGAAGGATGATTTTTTTAATGAATGGCTGAGTATTCAGCATGAAAAACGGAGGCTGGGTTTATGTTGATTTTACCCGTCACGGTGATAAGTAAGAAGGGGTTATTTGATGATCACAAATACTGATTTTGTCCAACTGCCAAGTGGAGTTGGTGATTCAACCCCTTCTCCATCGATGGATAATTTTATTAATAATAGTGATAAGCGGTGCCCGGAGTGTGGGGACACGGCTTTTGATCATGATGACATCCGTGCCGAAATATCCTGTATGAATTGTGGATTAGTCCTATCCGGCCCGCCGGCTTGGGTTGCTGGACGACTTAAGATACAGTACCCGTGGAAGTACACTTTTGAGGCGGAGATACGTGACCAGCATGGACGACTGGGTGTACTCTACCAGGAGTAATTACCGTGTCTAAGTCTGGTTATCGTTTGAAGGGCAATCAGAAGGTGTACATCCTCCCTATATCTGATTTGCATATTGGGTCGCCGGAGTTTAATGAGGATTATTTTAATTATTGCCTGGATAAGATTGATGAGATTAAAAGTCCGAAGAGGATTTATATATTAGGGGATTTACTGGAGGCGGCGACTAAGACCCTCGCTAATTCATCCTATCAGACTACGATGACCTTGGATGAGCAAGTCGAAACCGCTATAAGTTATCTGAAGCCGTACCGGAATGATATTATATTTACTTGTATTGGTAACCACGAAGCCCGATTAATCAAGGAATTTGACTATAACATTTTAAGGGATGTTGCTCGTGCCCTTAAATCGCCGGTGGGTTACCAGAATATTGACAGTTTTAATATTAATGGTGAGCCGTTCACAGTGTACACGGCCCACGGCAAGGGTTCGAGTGCTCACTTTTACACCGCCCAGAGTAAGATACTCCGTGATACCAGTCATATATCTGCGGATATGTTCCTGCACGGCCATAATCACAGGTGTGGTTACTTCTCGATGCCGGTCCTCACGGAGGGGGGTGTGGGGCGTAGGCATTATGCCTTCACTGGTGCCTTCCTATCCTATGGGGGTTATGCTGATAGTATGCAGTTGCCTATATTGCCGGAGGCGTTTATTCAACTTAGTATTAATAAGGAGCGTCGGGTAAGGAATAATCCTTTTTATATTGATGAGGTTCGTCCTGATCTACTGGAGTTATAAGTTTTATGTCTTTTAAGATCCCGGAGAAGATTCGTGTTGGTGGCATCACCTACACCGTCGAATATAGTGACCAACTTATCCGGGAAAGCCGGGTGGGTGAGATTGACTACCACGACGCAGTGATCCGGATCTGTAAAAGTACCGCCCCGGATGTGCAGAGTTGGACGTTTTTTCATGAATTGGTACATTCAATGCTGATGACCCTTGGATATAAAGGGGAGGACGAGATTGTACTTGATGAGCGTTTTGTGGATAGTTTTGCTTCGGTGTTGGGTTGTGTGGTGGAGGAGTTGGTGCGTTGAAGGCGTATAAACTTTCTTGTCCGGTTTGCTTTTATACGATAACTGTTATTACTCGTCATGGTCGGTTCAGTCCTAAGGAACCAGAGTTGGAGTTGTGTCCGGCGTGTAACCGCCACATCGTGCCTATTGTGGAGAAACAGGATTATCCGGATAGTCTTGATTATAACATGTTTAAGAAGATGTGATGCCCCTATGTCGTGTAGTATTTCTTTCCATGAACTTAGTTGGGGTTTGTTTGAGTCGATGGTGGAGCAGTTTATCGCAAGGACACATCCGGATAAGTACCCGGGTGATGAGGCCGTTACTAATTTGTTGTGTTTGATTTGTATCGAGCAGGAGATACCACTACGTTTTTATCAGGAGGATGATGGGGTGTTGGTGGAGTTCCTTGACCCCGTGGCTGATATTGATTGGGTGCTTTTGTACGATCATTTTACCACAGAATATACAGATATTTTACTCCCGGAGCCTAAACCAGACGTTAAAGAGGAGTTTTATCAAGTCGTAGAGGATAATCTACAATGAGTCCGGATGTCTTGGAGCATTATACGCAGGGGATGCATTATCGGCCTCGGTGTGTTTGGTGGTGGGATCGGTACCGGGATCGGCGTTGTAGTACTCGGGGGATGTTTATGTATTATTCTTATTTGTTAGTATCTAATTAGATTGGGAGGGTTTTGATGTAATTGTTTGCCCCTTTACAGCTTGGGGCTTTATTTAAATAAATGTTGTAGTGGCACAAACTTATCGAACAAAATGATCGAGAATTGAGCGTTAAATGTTATTTATGATCGATAAGGATGTGATCATATTAAGCGAAATACGATTATCGGCATACTATTATGCCTTATTCTACTTTTGGGTTTGGGGTTGGCCTACCAGTCGGACCGAGTAAGTGAACTGGAAAAACAAACCCCCGTAATAAAACAAGATAATAGCACCACACCAATGGTGCAAGCACGTACCTACTATAAGAAAACCCGATACATTAAGCGTTACCGGTACGTTAAACGATACCGCAACGGCAGAGTCCGGTATGTTCGGGCAGCCTACTACATCCGAGTAACCGTCAAGGTTTACTATAAAACCAGTGGTAAGGGTGTGGGTGATTGCTGGACTAATAGTGAAATACTCTACCAGAAACTAAAGAGCCAAGGTTACAGGGTCCGGATCATCCAATACCCTACATCGTATAGTAGCCGGCACCGGAGCGTCCAATATTACAGTAATGGCCGATGGTGTAACTACAATTACAAGGCGAATGGTTACGCGTGGCGGTACTACTATACCGGGAATTATGTGAATGGACGGGTAGTTAAAAGTTGTTAACCCCTTCCTTTTTTTAAATAAAAACTTTTTGTGAGGAGTGTGATAGTATGATGGAGTTGTTCACCCCCGCCTTTATACAGGGCCTGGGTTTTTGGAGTGCCTTTTTCCTCATCGCCCTCGTCGTGGGGATACTGGGGATGTTATTAACCGGATTTGAAGAAGCATAAAAAGAATAATTAAATGGAGGATGTAATTTATGGACCAAGGAAAAGTATCTACCTACATAATATCAATTGTAGGCGTAATATTCGCCTACGTAATAGCCAACCCCCAAATCGTTGAACAATTAATGGGATCTGCATTCTACGCCCAGTACGGAGCTGCATTAATAGCACTTCTTGTTGTGATTTATAACTTCATGTACCCACGTAACCCAGAACCTGTTGAAGAAGTAGCCTAATTGAATACTAATGAGGGAACCTATGGACCTCGACACACAATCAACGCACACCCAAACCAACCCCTCAAACAACGGGGAACTAATACAAATGGAGTGCGTGCAAAAAGACACCATAAACCGCATCTTCAACCTCTGGAGAGAAACAAGTAAACAACAAGAACAATTCCAACGCCAACTCATAAGCCGCGACCAAAAAATCAAAGACGCCTTCGACCAAACACAACAAACCATCCAAGAATTAATCGGTGACCTGGAGAAAAGGAAACTAATCAACAACTTCAACGAAAAAGAAAAACAACAACTACAACACATGATCGAAGACGCCGAAGCCACCGATGGCGACCTCTACAGTAAAGTCGGAGAAATGGACGGCCGACTCGTAAGGGTTGAAACTGACCTCCAGAATGTCATAGACATGGCCCAGGACACGGCCAGGAAGTATGACCGGATGTTCTGGCTTTTGGTAGCATTCTTTATTTTGTTTATTATTAAGACCTTTATCTGGGGGTATTAATGACCACCACGTCCAATGAATGCTGCGTGTCCCATGAAGACCACCAAACGGGCATAGAGGACATGAAAATCCGACACCACCAATTCTACCAGACACTCTGCAACTGCATCACCAAAGAAGACAAAGATGATTAACCATGGCTAAGTATGACTGGGATGCAATAAGAACAGACTACATCCACGGCTATATCAATGAAGAAGGCAACCTCCATTACCCCACCTACAAAGAACTATCCCAAAAACACGGACCATCAGAGAAGACCATCCGGAACAAATCATCAAAGGACAAATGGTCCCAAAAAAAGGACATCTCTAGGACAAAAATAGGACAAGCCATCGAAGAAAAACGACAAGAACAAATCACCGATGAAGCCCTTAATTTTGATAGTGAGAACTTAGAAACAGCCAAGATTGGAATAACTGATATTAAAGGCCAACTAAGCAAAGGCAACATCCCTGTTCATGATCATCTTAAATTCAGTAATGCTTTGGTGAATTATCAGAAGGTTGGTCTTAACGCCATGGGACAACCTACTGAGTATGTTAAAAGTGAAGGAAGGCATGATGTCAACTTCAACAAAGGCAGTCAACAGCGGATCCTCACAGAAGAAGGATACACTGGATGACCGTTTCCTCAATGACTTATATTTATTCTACCGGTATTTTGTAGCTGAAAGTCAATTCGGGTCCAACTCGAAACCGGCGGGTCATATCAAGGAGTTATCAAGGCACTTGATGGCTTTGAAACTGGGATTACTGGATAAGCACCTATGCGTATCCATGCCACCAAGGCACTCCAAGAGTACGATGATCACGTTGGCCTACCCATTATGGCTATTATTCCAGGACCCGGACCTGGACATACTAATCGTAAGTAACACTAAGGAGTTGGCTGAGAAGTTTGGACTGGATATCCGGGAGTTGATTCAGACTCATGGAGCCTACTTCAACATTTACCTAAGTGATGTTAAGCATTCATCCAGTCATTTAAAGTTTTGTACTAAGGATGGCCGACTCTACCGTGGCAGTATCCGATTAACCGGAGCTAGTGGGTCAATAACTGGCCAGGATGCGGATTATATTATCGTTGATGACCCTTATAAAGGCGAGGAAGACGAACTCACACCCACCGCATTACAAAAGAAGGTTAACTGGTTCCTCCGGATTATTATTCAACGGTTGGAGCCACAAACACGTTTATTGGTTTTGCATACCCGGTGGCATAGCCACGACCTATCAGGCTACTTAGAGGACAAATTATCACACGATTATAAGTTTATCACATTCCCCGCCATCCTACCAGATGATACCCCACTATGGCCGGAACAGTACACATTAGCAGAACTCGAAAACAAAAGAGCCACGATGGGTGACAGGCTATTCAGCAGCATCTATCAACAAAAACCATTAGACGAAACCAGTGACTTCTTTGACCTTGACAAGATCAAGTATGAAGGACTCCAGCCTGGTGAAGAAATAACCCAACGAGTAAGAAGCTGGGACATATCCAAGGGTGATACATTACATTCAGACGCAACAGCCGGAGCATTAATGGCCTTAACCAACAAGGGCCGGATTGGAATAACCCACCTGGTGCATGGCCGGTACAGTAATGAGACGAAACAAACCCTCATCAACACCGCTAATAGTGACACCATGAACACTCCTATCCTCATTGAGACCGGAGTCGCAGCAGCTGGTGACCTACTATTCACAGAGTGGAGACAACAACTCACAGGCCACCGAGTATACCGGAGTAAGGCGATTAAAAGTAAACCGGATCGGGCCACACCCCTAAAAAACGGGATACTTGACGGATTATTTTTCATAGACCTCCCACCAGAGCAGGTGGAATTAATTAACAGTGAACTAAGGAGCTTCCCGGATGGAGTTCATGACGACATCATAGACGCAACAGCTTATGGTTACATCTACCTACAAAAAAGGTTACGGGGTAAACGAGAAGTACGGAGTGCCTTATTACATACTGGCCGGAGACGATAACGGATGAAGAGTTACATATACACAGATCGGGGCCGATTAGTAAGGCCAGGAATACTAGAAAAATACTCAATAAAGAGTAGCAACAATGGCAGTCAACAAATACCCGAAGACCCCTTCACCAGCACCTACGGGGCACGTGGAATAGTAGAACCCTTATATAACCCCACTCAACTTGTCACCCTAACTGAAGTCAACGTCTACCACAACCGGTGCTGCAAACAAAAAGCCCTAGACGTAGCCGGCAGTGGATTCAGTATCCAACCCACCACCAAAGGCAAAGGGTCAGAGGCCAACAAAAAGAAGTTAGAGGACTTCTTTAAAAACCGAGTACCCCATGGGACATGGCAGAAAGCCGCCCAGGACTTCGAGGAAGTAGGATACGCCGGCATAGAACTCGTAAGGTATAATAACAACCCTAAAGCCGAACCCAAAACCGCCGTCTACATACCCGCCCACACATTCCGGATCCATAAGGATAAAACCAAGTTTCTCCAGGAGAGGGGGACCGGTAAGGTCTGGTTCAAGAACATCGAATATGAGGGTGAGATTGATAGTAACACCGGGGATTCATTTAACACTGATGCTCCACAAAGCCCGGAGGCATTGGGCCGGAGAGCGAATGAATTATTATACTTAACCAACCACACTGCCCGTTCTGATTATTATGGTTTCCCAGATAGCATCCCCGCTATTCCTACCATGTATGGTGAGCAAGGACGAGCCACCTACAATGTAGCCTTTTTTGAGAACTATGGTATTCCTACTTATGCTATCACGATTACTGGTGACTTTGATGAGGGGGAGCGGGATGAGACTAGTGGCTTAACATTATTGGAGGAACAACTCCAGGAGCAACTCCAATCTATCCAGGAGAACCCTCACAGTACAATGGTTATATCAATCCCTTCACGTGATGGGTTAGAAAAAAGCAACGTGGGAGTGGAGTTCCAACCATTATCCACGGAGACTAAGGATGCCAGTTTCCGTTTGTATCGGATGGATAACCGGGATGAAGTCATAACCGCCCACGGCATGGACCCCTACCGAATCGGAGTCATGCAAGCCGGATCACTCGGCGGAAACACCGCCATCGAATCCAAGAAGAACTATAAGAACGGCGTAATCCAGCCCCGACAACAACTCTGGGAGGATGCTATTAACCGGTATATCGTTGAAGGTGCCTTCGGTATTACTGATTACAGGTTTGTTTTTAACCCGATTGACTTAGAGGATGAAGAGAGCGACCTGGCCATTATGAAGGACTTATTCCAGATGGCAGCTGTCACACCAAGTCAGTTGATTAAAACCTTCGGGGAACGCTTCGGATTAGAACCAGTGGAGCACCCGGCCCTGGATGCTCATTACCTTAATGGGGTTCCTATTGATTATACTCCTGAAACTCCTGTCCCTGTGGATGTGGTGGAAACCCTAAAGAATCTACGTGATGGAATACTGAAGGAGGTGGCACGTGAAAACAGAGACAGCCCTGAAGATAGCACAATTAGTGGACGACTCATTAAGAAGCTTAAAGGCACCCTCACAACCTAACCTTTACACCCAACCCATCCACCATGCAGCTGCTAAAGCTGACACCCCCGCTATCACCGAGAACATAAAACTATTCAGGCGGGTCATGGAACGGATCGAAGCCGATGTGGAAGACCTCGCCACCAACAGCAAAACACTCGTGGAGTTCCGGGAACGCCTCGGAATCTATGTCCAAGCCAACCCCATGACCACAGAGGCTAATATGCCCTTTTTTATGGAGGCGGTGAACGGGGTGGCCGCGGAATACATGAGCCGGGTTAAGTCACTTCCACCGGGTGGTACTCAGGAATTAACCAAAGAGATTATCCGAACCCGGACCATGGACCACTTAACTAAACTGGGCAGTGATACCACCAGCCAACTAAGGAACACCCTTGAACAAAGCATCAACAATCAGAAGGGTATGCGGTATGCCAGGGATGAGATGGCTAAGAACATCGAAGGCATGACCCGGAACCGGGCTGAGGTTATAGCCCGAACCGAGACCGTTTATGCCCGGAACCAGGCGGAGCTTGTTAAGGCGGAGGCTAAGGGTAAGGAATACTTCATTGTAGTGTCCGCTGGTGATTGTTGCGAGGACTGTTATGAAACCTATGATGGTAACACCTTTCATGTCCCGGAGGATGAGGATATGCTACCTCCATTGCATCCTAATTGTCGGTGTACGGCGACTTTCTTCCGTACTGAGGAACAAGCTGGTGAGATGGCGGATGAAACAAGCAAGCCACGAAATGAAGAGGGGTAAGGTTTTTTTATGAAGTTTTTATTCCTTTGTGGGGCTGTGGTTGCTTATTATTACTTCTTTTATTGTTTAACTGAATATGTGAGGTGAATTTTATCATGGAATTGATTGTACTGAAAGATGATGCTAAACGACTGGTAACGGGGCCGGTGGTTATCCCAGATTGTCCGGATTGTGACTACCCTCGTGGCGAGAAACTACTGAGTGTGGATGAGATTGAGGATATGGTCCACTTCTACAACACCCAAAGCCAGTTGTCTGATGAGATGCACGTCTACGGAGCCACACAAAAAAGTGTGGGGGTTGCGGTGGAGAATTGGACACTCAAAGAACCCCTCACCACCCGGAACACCCAGGGCCAAACCGTAACCCTCCCAAGGGGTACGTGGATGACCACCATTAAGGTGACCGATGACGACACCTGGCAGAAGATACAGGACGGCACTTATAAAGGATTCAGTGCATCCTACATGTCGAAGGACGCTGCCGAGGAAGTATTAGCTGCTAAGCGTACTTTGATTGCTGACTTGGTGGATCCGATGCCTGTGACGGTGTCGATTGTGGATGAGCCGTGTGTCTTCGATGCCCTATTTTGCAGTATCAAAAAAGAGGATGAAGGTGAGGATGAGGTTGATAAGGCTGGTCGGCGATTCAGCAACGCCACACTAAAAAAGATACAAGGAGCATTCGAAAGTTTACAAAACCTCATAAATGAAGCCCTCACAGAACGGGGGCAGATTGAGGCAGATAAAAATGTATTGGAGGATTTTGATATGGATGAAGAACAATTAACAAAATTAGTTCGTGAGGCCGTTAAGGCTGAATTAGAATTACAACGACAAGAAGACGAACCCGGAGATGAAGAGGCTCCCGAAGCCGAAGTGGAAGATGAATCCGAACCGGAACCCTCAGAGGCTGAAAAACAATTAGCAGAAGCCCAGGCCGAAATAGAAGCCCTCAAAACTAAACTCGGAGAAGGCGAAAGCCAAAAGATAGAAGGTCAAGATGAAGAAAAACCCGAAGCACAAAAAGACCGGGCACTCAAATTTGAATTCGAGGACCGGGACGCATTCGGGTGCAAAATACACAAAGAATAAGTGGAGGAAATAAGAATGAGCAACATTGACTATTTAAATGACATGGTAATGAAAGCCGTAACCACCATCAGCACATTATCTACGAGTGTGTTACAGCCCCAATACTTCAACCAATACATCCGGGAAGCCACCGAACCCCGAACCATCCTAAACGATGCCCGAAGGGTAACAATGGACAGCAATGTGGTGAACATAGACCGCATCGCATTCGGATCACGTATCCTGCAAGTAGTAGCAGAGAACACTGCATTAACTGATTACAGTGACCCCACCCCTGCCCAGAATGTGTTAACTGCTAAGCACTTCGCAGCTATGATGGGATTAACCGACCAAGCAGCCAGGAGGACCATTGAGGGCAGGACTAACTTCGAATCAACCATCATCTCCATGTTCGCTGACCGTGCCGGCCAGGACTGGGAGGAACTCGCCGTATGGGGAGACACCGCCAAATACACCGGAGGCGGAGACGGCGGAGCAATACCTGTACTTCACGCCCAGGACGGTTGGATCAAGAGGGCCGGAACAGGCCAACACCTCTACGGTACCGGGGCTGGTAAGGACTTCGACTACCCCAATGATGGTATAGTCGGTGCCCTGAAAGCCTGTATAGATTTGTATCCTAAGAAGTACATGGCCCAACCACGGGACATCACCTTTTATATGGGTTGGGATTACTTCGACCTATATGTGGATGAATGGGGTGATCGTCAGACTGCTGCTGGTGACCAGGCTATGGAGACCGGTGTGGCCCGTCCATACAAGGGATTCCAGGTTAAGTACGCCCCCGTCCTTGATAGTACCGCAGGGGTTGCGGCTTATGGTGCCCCTATCTTGATGAGTAACCCTAAGAACATGGTGTATGGTGTCTTTGAGGATGTCTCCATTGAACCTGATCGGGTGCCTAAGGCTTTCCGTACTGATTGGATTATTGGTATGGAGACTGATCAGGACTTTGAGAATGAAACTGCTTTTGTGGCTTGTTTCCCTGATGCTACCCACCCATAAGGACTGACTGCGAGTTTGTCCTTATATCTTACCTTTTTTTTAAAAGAAATTGAAATTGCTCATAACTGAGTGGAACGGAGGAAATAATTATGAGTCTAAGTGGAGAAATACGAGCTTTAAAAGATGCAATAATCGAAAATGGCGGAGTACTCGTCACTGGAGTAGTAGCAACCGCCGCTGACCTGGCAATCACCGCCGCAAGTGCTAAAGATATAATAATGACCCTTGGAGCCAACGACACATCCAAGAAGTTATCCATTAAGGACAGTGACGGGGTGGAAGTTGCCAAGATAGATGGTAATGGATTAATCACATCCGCCGCTGGACTTGCGGGTCCTGTCACGGGTAACGTGACCGGGAATGTGACCGGGAATGTGACCGGGAATGTATCTGGTATCGCAACCCTAACCGCCAAAACCGCCACAGACATGGCTATCATAGCTGATGAGGACGAAGACATAATCCTAAAAATGGGAGACGCAAGTGCCGCGAATAAGATCATATTCCAGGACAGTGCCGCTGCCACCGTAGCCACCCTTGATAGTAACGGAGTATTCGATGCCGTGACATCTACCGCTCCTATGAGTTACGCCACCTCAGACACCAGTGGAGCACCTACCAATGCGGAGTGTGTATCCGCTTTCGGAGCAGCCGCAACGGTGGGTGCTGGTTTCATCGGGGTTTATCAGGATAGTCATGAGTCTGGTAAGTCTTATGTTTGTGTCTCGAATGGTGCTACTTACAGTGTTGCTGAGTTAACCGCAGCTGCCTAAGAAACTTTTATTGGAGTTGATATGGGATGGCCTACGCAGACACCAACAGATTAGCAGTCTTATTAAAGGAATACAACTACGCAGATGACAGTGACCTAATCACGGAGGGATGCACCCAGGGAGACAACCGAGTAGACCGATTCATCAGTAACAACCTCAGTGACTACACCCCCCCCACAACAACCCCGCAGGAGTTTATCGATGCGGGGACACTATTTTCAGCGGCGGCCATCCTTAACATCCTACTCAGTAACCAGGACAAACTCAGCCCCACGGCGGTTAAATGGGAGGAAGAAGCCCTCGAAATTTTACAGGGTTTTGTGGATGATCAACTCAGTGATGAGGAGGACACGGGGAACCGTGGAAGCCCCATAAGGTTCTTGGCAGTGACCAAACCAGAGGAATAAGATTATGGGTAGTATTGATATTAACATCGGTAGCCAAGCCCTTGAAGGCGAACTCAGCCGAATAGCTGACCGCCTACCCAGTGCCCTCACTAACTTACTCGATGACCTCGCAGCAGATGTGGAAGTGTTGATGAAGGATGAAGCACCCGTCAGATTGGGGGATCTCCAGAATAGTATCACTACGGATGATGTATCTAATTTGGAACGGTTAATATGGCCCACGATTGAATATGCCCCTTATGTAATCCTTGGACACATGACCCGTCCAATAACAGTTCACACAAGGCATTATGGGTCCTTGAGTTATGGGGGTAATCAGCACTTTGTGCCTGGTAATCCTTTTCCGGATCGTGCCGCGGACCGGGCAGACCCATACCTTGAGAAACGGATGGAATCCTTCTATAATGACCTACTGGAGTAGAACACGATGGCGTATGATTTTAACGAAGCACGAACCGCAATCAAAACCACCCTAGAAGGCATCACAGGGGATGACAGCCAGCCACTCCTGAAAACCGTCTTCACAGGCAGCCCAGGAATATTAACCCTCTACATGGGAAACACCGCCATATTCGGATTAGGCGATAGTAAGAAGGCTAACCGACCAATCGGAGACAGGGGAAGTATAACTAGTGAAGGACTGCTCCTACTACTCACACCCGGCGAAAGTGAGGACAGCTATGACACATTGGAGACCATGATCAGCAAAGTACTCGCAGAAATCGAAGACGACAAAACCCTTGGAGTCCCCGGATTACGGGTGGAGCATGAATTAAACAACCTCATCCAACGCCGGAGTATCAACATCACCCCCAAAGCGAATGAACCCACACTATGTGCCGGGGCCATAATCCCCCTAGACGTGACCGTGGTGAACAAAAAAGTGACGAGCTGATAGAAAAATGGTAATTAAAACCCAGAAAGACCTCCGGGAAACCATAAAACCCTACATAAAAACTGAGCCAGAAACCGCTCAAAGGCTTTATGAAAACTTCCGGGAACGTTTCAAACTCACAATATCATTAAATGAATTTATGAAAACACCTAAAAAAGCTAAAGAAAAAAAATTAGAGGAGGATTAAAGATATGCACGTTGATTCAGCACTTAAAGACGTACTAAACAGTAAGAACGTGACAATGGAAGTCGGTATCCCTAGGACCCGTGTCGTGATGACTGGAGCCTGCAATGGTAGTAATAAAGAATTCACATTAGCCGCTGCGGACTATCCCATTTATCCACAGCGGGGTATGGGTTTAACCCCTGAGCCGGATGATGTGACGGTGGAGCTTGTGGAAACCGGGGGGGAAAGCCCGGTGTATACTGAGGTGGTGGTGGATAGTATTGACACCGTAACCGATACAGATACTGGGGATCTGGTGTATGGTCAGGTCACACTCCATGAGGCTCCGGCGGCTACTGTGGATCAGGTGGTTATCACCTACTATGAGTTGCTTAGGCCGTATATCGCTCAGAGTTTGAAGATTGATATTAAACAGGACAGTACCGAAGTCGGGGAACTTGGATCAGAAATCAAAAGAACAAGCTATGCGGGGCAGACCATCACCGTATCACAGGACAGTATCTTCTCAGATTTTGATGTGGACAAGAAGCTACTCTTCGAAACCTACAGTGGGGGTTACAGTGTCCAATCTGGTTACGATGCCTACACTATGATCACCGAACCCGCCACCAGACTAGTCAGGATACCCCTGTATACCGGAGCCGCTAACGATGGTGGAGGTACTTTCCTGGGTTGTTATTACTTTAATGGTAAGATTGTGCCTAAGAGTCTTGGTGATGTGAAGGATGGGGATAATATGACCCGCAGCCTGGAGTTTAGTGTGGATGCTACGCCGATTTTGATTGTGCCGGAATAAACCCTGTAAGTTGTGGGTTTATTTTTTTCCCACACATCTCTTTTTTTTTTAACTTAATTTACTAAATTGTTGAGGAGTGAATATAAATATGGTACTACTATTTAAAGAACCCAAAACCTTCCAAACCCCCGATAAAGGGGAATACGTCATCCTACCCGTACAAGTAGACGACATGAAAATCCTATTCAGAATCACCAACGGCAGGGAAAAACTAGAACAAGAAGCCACAACCGCCTTAAAAAAGAAGCTGAAAAAGAAAACCCTCACCAAAGAGGAAAAAAAAGAAATCAACATCAGCGGCGAAGACTTCCTAGATGCCTGCGGAAAAGACATTAAAAAACTCATAGATGTCACCGTCATTAATACTAAAACCGGTGAACCATTACCCCTCAAATATCGTCAACCAGGTAACGTGATGGAACTTATCGGAGAAATAATGGACATAACCAATGTAGATAAAAAATCATCATCTGAGGGGGATGATACCCCTTTAGAACTGAAGAAGACATCATAAAACAAATATTCGCTGGGAAAGCCTACCTCACCCATAAAATGGGAGTAGGACCTGCTGAGGTGGGCCGTTTTTATTACCCTGAGTTTGCGAATTATATATTATATTATAGTAATCCGGAGCAGTTCTTCGGGGGGACTCCTGATGAGGAGGATGCTATGAATAAATTAGCTACGTATCATAGTATTCAGCAGGATATTATACGGAAAGCAGAAGCTAAGAAAAAAGAATCACAGTCTTAGCTATTCTTCTATTTTTTTAGCCTTTTTCTGGAGTGTATATACTTCATAAAACAAGAAGCCGACAGCAGCAGATATTACAATTAATGCGAGTGACATGGGTATATCTTATATTCTTATTCTTATTTAAACCCCCCCTCATGTATTGGAGATAAACAAAATGGTTAAAGGTAACAAAGAACTCGGAATCGGAGTCACAGGCGACATATCCGATATAACCAGTAAACTTGACAAACTCCTCGATAAAATAGGATTAGTCAAAGATAAAACCGTTAATTTAGATGTGGATGTCCTAGATGAGGAACAAGTTACCAACCTTCAGAACAGTATGGATAAATTAACGGATAAAACCGTGAAGATGGACTTAGGGGGTGATGCTGAATCCAAAGTCAAGGACTTAACGGATAAGGTTAATAAGCTTGGAAGCGAAACCGAAACGGTAAAAGTTGATGCGGACATCACTCCTGCTGAGGGTAAAATCAATGAACTACGAGACCAGATAGAAGACTTGAAAGGAGCCGCCGCGGGGATAGTGATCGGAGCGGGGGTCACCGGGTCCATGGAAGGTGCCGCCACACGTGACGAGGCATTTGCACAGATAAGGGCATATATGCCAGAATCAGCGGATGAGGCTGAAAGACTCGCCACAGAGATTTTCAAAGCCACTGGTGCTGATTGGGGGGAAGTAGCGGATGGTTTGGTACAAGTCAAAACACAAACCGGGCTGACTGGGAATGAACTGGAAAGTGTAACTGAAAAAAGTATCCGTTTCAGTAGGATGTTTGATGAAGATGTCCGAGAAGTTGTCAGATCCGCCACTCAATTATCCCAAACATTCGGGATAAGTATGAGCGATGCCTTTGATATTATGACTAAGAGTTTCCAAGCAACGGGGGACCCGGCTGATGACCTCTTGGATACTTTTAATGAGTATGATCAGAACTTCAAGGACATGGGTTACAGTGCCGAGGAGTTCGGAAACATCCTAGCATCTGGCCTTAAGCATGGTGTGATGAACACGGATCAGATGGCTGATGCTATCCGTGAGGCCATGATCCGATTAAAAACCAGCCCGGATGAGGCTAAGAAGGTTTATGACCTTATCGGGGCATCTAGTGAGCAGCAGGCTCGTTGGAATAAGATGCTCCAAGCCGGCGGCGACCAAGCACAACAAGCCTTTGAGGAGATAGTGGGGTCTATTAGTCAGATTGAGGACCCACTGAAACGTCAAGAAGCGAATGTGGCATTGTTTGGGAGTAAGTTTGAGGACCAGGGGGACGGTATTAATCAGGCTATCATGGATAACACTGATTATCTTAATGGTATGGGAACTAGCTTTGACACCACATCCGAGAAGGCCCTGAGCATGGGTGACACTATTAAACAGGCTCTCAGAAGTCTTCCAGGGGGTGAGTGGCTTAGTGGGATCCTGGAAGGGCTTTGGGGTTTTGTAACTAGTGACGTTGGGGAGTTAATCACTGTTGGTATTAGTGGCATACTCGGAGCTATTGGTTCCAAATTACTTGGAGGTGAAGGAGCCAAATCAGCCTTAGATTGGGGTAAAGGAATTGGAGGGAAAATCCTAGAGGGAATCCAGGGTTTGCTTCCTAAGAGTGTTAGTGATCTCATAGGTAAGATATTTAAAGGCGGGGGTAAAGGAGCTGGAGTGGGGATGATCTTCACCAAGGAAGACTTAGTGGGACAGGAAGGCAGCCAAACCCGTACCACATGGGAGGAAGTGTTCAAGGGATGGGGGCTTAGCCAAGAGGATCTTAAAAAGTGGAATGATTCCATGAATAAGGGCCCACTGGAAGATGCTAAGGCCAACACCGCTGCATTAGGCCAATTCATCACTGACAGTGCCTCCACATTATCCGGGGTGACTACTCCTATCACGGATACTCTTAATTGGCTTGGTGAAAGCGTGGAGAAATGGGGGTCTACCGCGTGGGATATGATCACCAACTTTGTTGGGGGCTTAAAGGGGGGCCTCCCAGACTTGGATAAAACCTTAGACACCCTTGAAACTAAGATTCAGGACACCCTTAACTGGTTAATAGAGTTACCGAGTAAGGCTTGGCAGTGGGGATGGGATATAATAGATAGTTGGAAGAGAGGGTTTGGGGAGTCATTGGATGGGGCTAAGGGTTGGATTGAGGATAAACTAAGCTACCTATCCGGCTTATTGGAGGGTCACAGCCCCCCCAAAGAAGGGCCGTTATCAGAGATTGATCAGTGGGGTGTGAATATAGGCCGAAGCTTCGTGGAGGGTATAGGTGAAGGTATCGGAATATCATCAAGTATCCTTAACAGTGCACTTAGTGGTATTAGTGGCGGATTCACGCCGGGAAGTTTTGCTTTGCCCGCAGCCGCCACCACTGGATTAAGTACCGCTGGCTCTACTATCCCAGTCACCATCAACCTCACCTTACCAAGTATGGGTAGTCAGGAGGAAGCGGTTAAAATTGGAACCGCAGCGGGGCAAGCAGCCGGCCAAAGCTTCGCCGAAGTCCTCCGGGGACAAGCCACCAACGCCGGAGTAAGTACAATCAACATGATGAGGTAGAATATTATGGCGTATGATAGTTGGGTAATTGGAGGGGTGACCCCGAATTGGATTGTGGACGTGGATCCGGCCCCTAATAATGTGAACCGCCGGATCACTTTGCATTGTTACGCTGATAGTCAGGTGGATTTGAATGGTGCGGATCCAAGGAGTGAGATAGAACAATTTGAGGCCATGTTATGTGATAGCGTCACGAATACCCCACTCCTCCAGGGCGGCTCCAAATTACAAGTTAAGAATGGGGAAGTCATCACCGTCACCGATGGAATCACCACCTGGAATCGGGCTGCAATAGCTGAGGTGAACTACAACCCCGACTTTTTGAGTCAAGTCCGTATGCCCTATGACATCGTGTTGGAGTTGGAAACCACCGGAGCCGGGGGTAGTGTCGTGTATGTCCCGGATTATGATGACTACTCGAATATTGATTATTATTTCTTTTACACCGCCGGGCCCCCGGAGGACTTTGACACCTACGATGGCAACCCCCTCGTGAAGGGCACGGAGTTAGGGTGGATGCAAATCACCGAACCCCAAAACGTATCCCGTGTGGAGATTTACGGCTGTGGTGATGAATTACCATGTTATGCTGAGGTTAATGGGGAGCGGAAGTATTGGACTTATGGAGAAGCCGAAGACGGTGTGGGGGTGCCACGGTTAGAGAAATTAATCTGGACACTTGACACCCCAACTGATGTCATCACTATTAATAGCAGTGAACATTGGGGAGAGGTTAATCATGGTTTCTACGCGGATTACATCCGATTAACCTACGAATAAAAAGACGAGGAGTGGAATGATTAAATGGCAGTTACGATAAGCACTTACGGGAAATTATGGGATCACATCTTCCAGAAACGTATCGACATCGACACGGATACCTTAAAGGTGGCACTGTTAACGAGTAGTTACACACCCGATTTGGATGCACATGACTACTTTGATGACGTGACCACGTATCAAGTCACCGCCACAGGATACACCAGCGGGGGTGTTGCCTTGGGGAGTGTTACCTGGAGTTATAACAGCAGCACGAATACTTATACCTTCGATGCTGCGGATCCGTCCTGGACTATCACCGGGTCCTGCACTGCTAGGTATGCGGTTGTCTATGACAGCACACCTGCCACTGATGCCACCCGGCCATTAATGTTCCTGATAGATTTGGGTGAGGATAAGACCGCCACCGATGGAACCTTTAAACTTACTCTTAATGCGAATGGTTTATTCACCGCAACATAATACCGGGGGTTTTATTTAGTGACTGATGTAGATGAAACCATACCACTAGCCACCCTAACCATTACACCCCAAACTCCAGGAGTCACAGCAGGGACAGGAACAGTGAACACCGTCCCCCTGGCCACGTTAAGTATCACCCCTAATGCTCCGGGTTTCCAGCGGTATCCCCTCTTTGAGGTACTGGATAATAACGGCAACCGGATCGACACGGTAACCTTCGAGAACCTATCTGCAGGGGATGAGAGTGATGTTCAAGTCTTAACTCTGGTCAACAATAGTGGGAGTAGTGTGGATGTTACCCTTACCGCCACCATCGGTGAGAGTGGCACTTTAACAGAAACCGCTACATCCACGTTATTATCAGAAGATGACCTGGATTATGTCTTCACCACAGACACTTACACTGTCCCTGCCAACTCTTCCCTTCCCGTTTATATTAAATGGAGACCACCAAGTACCAGCCGACCAGGCCCCAAAACATGGAATCTCGAACCATCTGGGGACATATCTGTATTAGGTTGGGATTATATCTCCACCTTCACAGTAACCAGCAACCACACCACCGATGAATACAACGTCAACATCCAAGTAACCATCCCCTACGAAGCGGGTAAGATGCAAACAGACTTTGATGACATACGATTCTATGAAAACGACTATCCCCTCCTTTATCAATTGCTTTATAAAACCGACAGCACATCCGCCACGTTCCTCGTCCAATTACCTACTCTAAGTGCCACCACACCCTCAAATATCACGGTTTACAGTGGGAATAATAGTGCATCCTCTGAAGGGGTTACCAGCCTAGGAGTATATGATGGCTTTGACGACTCCGCCCTAGATACAAGTTTATGGACTTGGATCCGTGAAAGCAGTGGGAACTGGGATGAAGGCACCACCACCGCGGGAAAGTTGAATATAAAAACCCTCAACAAGGAAATATGGGGATCAACCAACACAGCCCCAGTCCTGCGAGGCAACACCCCATTACCTACTAATTGTGAATTATACTGTTATCTAACGTTAAATCCCACAGCAAATTACCAACGTGGGTGTTTAATGGTATATGGAGATGATGGTAATTACACCGGAATTGGATACAAATATGATAATGGTAAAAAGGTGTGGGCTGTTAAAGAGGTGGCAGGATCCCCTACTCAGTATATGAACGCAGCGGATGTTTCTTCCTTGCAGGTTAAGATTAAAAAAATTGGAGAGGTCTATTATCTATATTATGATATTGGAGCAGGGTATGTCTTATACCAAACCCTCACCTTATCCCTTGGCTCTACTTTATACCCTGCATTGATAAGTGAAAGCTGGAGTAATGACGGGGGAAGTATTAATGTTTTTTATGATGATTTCATCCTTATACAAAATCCCCCAACTGAAGACCCTACAATTTCAGAGTTGGATGAATGGAGTGTTCATACATCCTTACTCAGTTTAACTGGAGGAGTGGTGTATACTATTCCTGATCTCCCGGAACTTGACATGAGTAATCATTACATTGTGAATGTGGGTGGTGTTAATTATGAGTAATTCTACGGATGTAATAACACAATTCACTTTATCTAAACGGATTGGAGAACCAGCCACCAACTTCTCGGTGACTTTTGCTAATCCATTAAGTCCAGACAGTTACGCCACGGGGGAGGAGTTTGAACTCAAAATAAGGAACCCCGCATCAAAGGAGGATTACACCCGATTCACAGGAATAGTGGAAAGTATTGACCGGGACGATAACGATAACAATAAAATCTATGGACTGAGTGGCCGGGATAAAGGCCGACTACTACTACGACAACCTTTCACCCACACCTGCACATTAACCGGCACCGATTACACCGTGGAAGAGATTATTGACCTCATCCTTGCGAATACGGGGATTACACGTGGTGATGGCCAGACAGTCCTGGGAGAGTTGGATTAATATGGCCGGGTTCTCATGGGTTGGGACTAGTAAGTTCCGGGACACCAGTGGCGACCAAGCCACACCCTCAACAAGTGATGGGGTGAATACTTGGTGTGGCCGCTGGGAGAATAAGGTTGATGCCATCAAATCATTATTCAATTGGTACAAGCGTAAAAGTAACAAGACTATCCGGTGGTACATTGACATCAACGGGAAGTTCCGATGGTTTGAGGTCGGACCCCGCCTTGGCCGGGAGGTTATATTCGGGGATGACCTCCGGGTAATATCCTTTAATGTCCAGGAAGATGCTACTAATATCGTTAATGACATGACCGGGACCTATGGTGATAGTGAAACCGGGGGCACTGTCCACTTAACTAATAATGCCAGCATCGCTAAGTACGGATTATGTATAGATGATACGATTAGTGACGGGAACATGGATGCTGCGGAGATGACGGCTTATCTTCAATGGCAACTTGATAATAAATCGGTCCCGATCTACTCCGCCACCCTTACCATGATTGGTTACCAGGATATGGAACCCGGCCTCCAAGTCCAGTTCCCAGATGACCCCTACTACGATGATAAAATATTCACCGTGGTAGATTGGACCTTCACCGCCACCCATAGCGAAGGCGAAAGCCCACGGGAACAAACCACCGTTAACCTAACCACCGATGAAAGCGTAATATCACTTCCTAATGAGTTTGATGTGATCCGAGCCACCGCCCAGTCAGAGGCGGATAAGGTACGATCCAAAGTGGGCACCGTTTCAGCGGTTAGTGGTGGCCGGGTGATCGTGGACTTGGAGAGCAGCCCCGGAACTGTGAACGCCCGCTACGTATCCAAACTATAAAAAATGGAGTTATTAACTTTGGTACTTAAAGAGGATTATTATATAAAAGCCGGGGACCGGTGCATCAAATTCCTAGGAGAAGACGATGTAGAATACATCCTCCAACCAGGCATAGACCCCAGGGTTGGCACTCCTATCGTGGGGCATCCCGTCACTGGTGAGATAGTGACACATGGCCACGAGGTAATCCGTGAAGGAGACAAGGTAATCATAGTCCCACTTGACACGGGAGACTGGGCAGCCCTCAAACCCGCATGGAGTCAGGAGTCTGGGTGTAAGCCAATAGTGAAGTGGGTGCATGAAACCAGTTATATTATACCAGAGGGGCAACCTCATGAATATGAATATTGGTACCGGAGTTATGACATCCACTTATCTGAGCCATTTTACCGGAACGATCATGACATGAATATTAACAGCTATTTTATGAGTTATAATAATGATTGGCGGTATGGGTTTTTTGATAACCGTTGGCCTTATGGTGCGGTTACACTTGGTTTCGGGTATAGTGAAGATGATGTGAACTTGGGAACTGGGTATTATGGTCCCAGCCCGGATGTTACTTGGTACTGGGATCGGGCTCGTTCTCCGTATGATAGTATTGCAGGGGGGCCGACTATGGCTTTACACCAAGACCAAGCCTCAATTGATGGTATTCAGTATGATGATGGTGAGCACTTCTGTCACATGGATGCACTTAATGTGAATACTTGTAATGATCGATTCGCTAATGCTACTAATATTCCGGGTGATCTTCCTATTGAGTATCTTCATGTCCAGGTGCGTAGTGCGGGGTCGTTGTATTTTGGTGGTTTTACTAAGAGTTTTATGATGGCCATTGATGTTTGTCGTCAAGTGCCGAGTGATTGTGAGGTCAGGTGTTATGGTGGCCGGAATATTTACCCCCCTATCCCCCCGTATGAAATTATGGATAATCCGGAGGATTGGGAGGAGTACATAGAGGAATGGCCTTAAATCCATTTTTTTTTAATATTATGATAAGAAATTCTAAGGAGATGATCTTTTTGATGAATGAGTATTGGGATATAACACTAAAAAAGATGAAAAAACAGCAAGGAGAAGACGGAGCCGCACGAGTGCTGCTTTGTGGGGTTCAAACTGATGGAACCGTCACCCCCGTCCTTGTGGATAGTGATGGGAAGTTAATAACCACCACAGGAGCTGAATAATTATGGCAAATGCAGTTTACGGTAAAGCACGAGAAAAATTCCTTAACGGGGATATTGACTGGGCGAACGATGATATTAAGGCGGTGTTGGTGGATACCGCGGCTTATGCTGTGAGTATTGATAGTGATGAATACTTATCCAGCATACCCGCGGGTGACAGGATCGCCACCAGCGGCAACCTGGCCAGTAAAACCAGCACCCTCGGCGTGGCGGATGCGGCAGATATTACTTTTAGTACTGTGACGGGTGATGTGTCGGAGGCCATTGTCTTGTATAAGGACACCGGAGACGCAGCCACCAGTCCATTGATCGCGTATATTGACACCGCCACGGGCCTCCCGATTACTCCGAATGGTGGGGACATCACTATCACCTGGGATAGTGGTGCTAATAAGATATTCAAACTCTGAAAAAGGGGGGCTAATTTATGGCTCTTGTGGTAACACATAACAGCACCGCCGATGGGGACCCCCTCATCGACGGGGATGACTGGAACGCCAACCACACCCTCACCGGGGGTGGCACCTTCCGAATACCCAAACATATTGAAACCAAAACATTATCATCCGACTCTACAACTACCTTTTCAGATTTGGATGGGGATAGTGATTTAGAATATTTCTTAGTTGCAGATGTTAGTTTAACACGACAAAACAAGACATATAGTAACCTCCAAATTAAACCCAATAATCAAACAACTAACCAAAATGGTACTGCTAGGGAAACAGTTGGGAGTAATGCAACTGTTACTATTGCAGATCCTTCCATTTGGATAGGTTCTACTAGTGGTAGTGAAACTGCTAGAGTAAATAGTGAAACTTATATCTATGCTAAAACTGGAGGTAATAGAAATTTCTATTCCAAATGGGTAAGAACTGGAGCATCACTTACAGCAATAACAAGTTTAGTGGGAAGATGGACAGACACCTCCACTAATATTACAAGTTTAGTTATAGCCCCAACTGATGGGGGAACTATCACCGGCAAAATCAAATTATATAAGATGGTTGACCTCGCCATATAAAGAACAAATGGAGTGACTGATGACTGATTATTTTAGTGGGGATTATTTTAGTGGGGATTATTTTGACATCCCTGCAAGCACCCCCAGCACCCAGACCATCACCCCCAGTGGTATAGGGACTGGTGAAGGCTTCGGCACGCCTAAATTAACCCTTTACATTAAACCCGGTGGCCTTGCATCGAGTGAGGCCGTTGGCACACATCAACTTAATCTCCACGTATCTGTATCTGGTGTGGAGTCGGGTGAGGCTTTCGGCTCACTCACAATCACCAACCTCACTGGTGCTCAGACCCTCACCCCCACAGGTATAGGGACTGGTGAAGGCTTCGGTACACCTAAACTCACCCTTTACATCACACCCAGTGGCATCGGGACGAGTGAAGGCACAGGGTCACCTCAGCTTAATTTCACCATCCACGCCACAGGGGTCGGATCAGCGGAGGCTTTTGGAACTGCTAAATTAAACCTCTACATCACCCCCCTAGGTGTAAGTAGTGATGAAGAGTTTGGAACACCAACCACGATTCTATACCTAAAACCCAATGGAATCCCCACTGGTGAGGGTCTTGGAACTCCACAACTTAATTTTATAATACACCCCACCGGGATAATTAGTGGTGAAAATGTTGGCACCCCGGATCTTATTTATTACCAGCTAATACAACCTACTGGTATCCCATCCGGTGAAGAGTTTGGCTTAATAATATTACGCCCTGACCAATTCATCACCATCCCTGGTATAACCTCCGGGGAGGAGTTCGGGGATGTGGTTATATGGATCAATCATGATTATGTCCATGTATCTGCTGATAACACGTATCCAGATACGGTTGTGGTTTTAACTTATCCCTCCACTGTGGCTGGGCACAGTAGGCCCCGGACCGTGGCAGTTACCAAACAATAAAGAGAATATTGGGAGGATTAATGATTATTTTATGACAACTAATAAAAGAACCCGCCCCGTATATGAAGGTAGCAGTTTCAAAAGAACTTATACTTTTTATGATGAAACTGGGGCCATCATAGACGCAGCGGACATAACATCCTTGAATTGGTTGGTGGAGATAGATGATGACCGGGAAATCGACAGTGACACCGTGGATCCTCCGACCAACCCGTATACCTTGAATGTCACCCCCACCATCAACACATTAACTGGGAGCCGTGAAGAGAAAAGGAAGATAGTCCTGGAGTGGACTTTTAATAACGGGGATGGCGGGGATGTGGATGTGTATTATTACACCTTGAAACCAGTATAAGGAGTGAAAAAGTATTATGCGTTTTAATGCAGCAAGTTTAAGAGACGGGGAGCAAAGGGTCCAAAACTTCATCCGGAGTAATGGCCGTCTCCCTAATTATTTAACGTTAAGGGACATGGACCGGCAAACGAATGAGAAGATACCTCTTCGGCAGTATTGTGGACTCTATTTTTCGGATTACCAGTTTTGGTTGAAACAGGGCCGGCACCCTAATTATGTGACATTGAACCTTGAGAAGGGTGAACCCATCATACAGAACTTCCAGGATAACAGTGTTAATTGTTGCCCCGCCAGCCTATCAATGATTAGTACTAAACTATTCCGACCCAAAACTGAGAATGAATGTGCATCAGCACTCGGCACCACCAAGACTGGGACCAACCCCACAAACCTCGTATCGAATGCCCCGCGGTTAGGATTCACCGCCACCGCTATGGCACGGACACCAAAGAACGTATCAAAAGCCCTCGCAGAATATAAAGGCGTGATGGTACACTACCAAACCGGGGCAGCTAAGAGTTGCGACGGGTTCCTCAACGATTACGGCCACTATGCGGTTATTAAATCCGTGAGCAATGGTCGTTATTATATAATGGATCCCACAAAAGGGAGCTTCTCATGTCCCACAGCAATCATGGACCAAGCCACCAACGGTAGAACTTTATATTACTACAAAATAGGATTAAAATAAGTTAATTGTCACTCCTCACGACTGACCCCCCTACACCCTTTATTGGTGTGGGGGACTTTTTTTTTCGTAAAAAATTTTACACTTGAAGTGGGTGTCTTCATAAAATTAGTTCCATCCATTTTGGTAGTAAATATGGTGTGGAGTCTACCCTAAACCGGGGTAAAACCCCACACTAATCACTCCCCCCATAGGAGATTGAATACACGATTCAGGATATTGGTACTTACTCTTCAAGGATGTGTTTATCTTCATTTATACCCTTTGTAAGGTATGTTTCTATGAGGTGTTGAAGGGTTACCCTCTTCTTGAGAGCGATCATTTTTAGTAAGTCCCTAGTTTCTTCTGGTACACGTGCCCCTACCTGGACGACTGGGTAGTTTTTTAGTTGGATCTTTTCCATGACTGATGTTGTTGTTGGTGTCAAGCAATCTTCACCTCCGTTAAGTTTATATGTGCCTCCACCTCAATATACTATTATGTTCCCGAGTTATATTTATAATTTACCTTTTTGTTAACAAAATAACAAATTATATATATAAAGAGTTACAAAGTTAAGTATGGCAACGGGGGAGACTTTATAGAACTCCATTCATTTCTTCGGAGATGTCAGCCACACCCCCCCCTTGCCACACCTCCTACACCATTCGTGTGGGAGAATGTGGAGGTGAAAAATATGACGGAGTGTAAATGGATTGAAGAAAAAGAATTCAAACGAGTTTTAAGGGAACACGACAGATTAGCGAATCAGAAGTTCAGGATCCACAGGACCTGCCCAATCAAAAGGGGTGTGAAAAGATGAACCTGAAAATTCATGACTTCAAACTCCAAATCGGAGTAGACAATGAATGGAGTGAGGGACTGGATCGATACCAGAAACAAGCAGTCATCCAACTACTCAAACGAGAAGGCTTTGAATATCACTGCACATCCTTTGAGTATGACCCTGACATAGAATATTTCATTTTCCAAAAAAGGGTGTTTAACCGGAATGATGAAATCTCCCCTGATAAATTACCAAGCCCCAACCAAGTCTTAAAACACTTAGAGGCATGGATAATTGTGATTAAAAACCAGATCATAGGGCCGGAAAATATAGGGGATATAGCTCCGGGGTTGAGTAGTATGGTAGACGAAGCCATCGGAGGGGATTAAAGATGAAGCTCTTTCTCAGGAGGCTTTACACCCTCTTCTATATCCGGTTCTTCTGGACGCCAGGGGTGAAAAAATGAACCCTGTTAAGTACCGGCAACTCACAGTCATCGCCGACACCGCCAGCCACTACCAAGAATACTACATCGACGTGGCGGATTACTACGAGGAAAAATACCTCCAAAGCGTGCACCTGGAAACACTACGGAGAGATTGGAATGGTACCTGAAAGTTGGGAACGGCACATATCACAAGTGGAAAGTGACGAGTTCGGAGAATACCTTGTCAGGGAATTAACTATTTACTGCCCTTATTGTGCCACACAACTCGCACACGATGGCATCTGGGAACTAACCGATTACAATGTGGAAATGCCCCCCCGCCTGAACACCCTCCGAGCCTACTGGGTATGCGGCAACTGCCTACGAAGTTTCCGAACCGAACACACCCTAAATGCTGATGGCTACCTAAAAGAAGAGGAGGGAATGGTATGACTCCTGATTTATTATACTGGCTCATCATCGCAGTCATGGCCTTATTATTCGGAGTAGAACTGGGCCGCTACATCAACCGACGGAGAGGGGGTGGTGACTGATGACTCGCAGATTAAACAGAACACCACAAAGGACCGGGACCTGGATGATACTACTCAGCCCCGAATTCCTTCGACTAATAATTTACCTCAGTGTAATGCTCGGGGCAGTGGTAATCCTCGCACTCAGCATGACCCTACCACTACCATCAATCCAAGGGGGCATCTAAATATGGCTTACAATGGAATAGGCCACGAATGGAAACCAGAAGAAATCCAACTACTCAAAAGATTATACGTTGAAACCCCCGTACCACTAAAAACAATAGCCAAAGAACTAGGCCTGGGAGCAGGCCAAGTAAGAAGCAAAGTCGAAGCGCTCCACTTGAAAAGACCATTCAGCAAAGTGATAAACAGAGGAACACAAAGAAGACAAAAACTAAACATCAACCAATGGCACCCTGGAGTCAAAGGAGTCCGCAAAGGAAGGAAAATCAAATTCAACATGGATGACTTTTTCATGTTAGGTAACGAAGAGTTCAGGAACAAATATCACCTCCGCCGAGCTGAATACAATGAATTAATCAAACAAGTATACCACGGCAATTGGAGGGTCCTATGAAATCGGATTTTGTCAGACGCCCCGGCCACGGTGGCAAACCAGGTTCACGTTCACGTGGGTCCCCTGCATCACTACCATGTGAAAAAAAAGAAACGGATGCAGGGGAATTTTCCCCCAAGGACTGGCCGAACAAGTACAAACCAGAACCCGAAATAGTCATGAAATGCACCGAATGCGGTAGAACCACCAATATGTATTACAGCTTCTATGGAGAACGGTTTGAACATCAGCTTGAATGCAGCATATGCGGAGCAGCACAAGGACCACTGGAGGAAACATAGTATGGTGCATACACATAGTCACAATGGGGTCACGGGTACCAGGGTAGATTATTGGAAAATGGATTATATTCCTTCTTTTTCTATTCTATCTATCTATCTATCTATCTATCTATATCTATCTATCTATCTAGTAGTAGTAGTGTCTAGAGAAAAGTTACTTTTTAGTTACGAAAGTCTGAGAAAAGTTACGAAAAAGTTACTAAACTCTAGACACTATGGGGGTGGGAGATGAACCCCCAAAATACTGATTTTACTCAGGAAACCACCAGGGTCGGGGTGGATGTTAATAAAACCATTTGGCAGGACTTCCGGAGAATGGTTAAAAACACCAAAGGGAAAGTAAACGGCCTCCTATCTTATGAAGTCAACCAGGCCTTGGACACTTACCTTAAAATCATAGATGGGGAGTTGATCCTGCAAGACCCCCATACCCTTGAGGAGGTTTGTGACTATGTGCCTCAAGAGTGTTCACAGGAGGATTATGTTGGTACTTTTAAGGAGCGGTACCGGGGTGTTGATAGTATTCATGCTCGGCAGTTAAGGAAGTTTGTGGTGGATGTTTATGGTTATACGAGCCGGTTGAAGTATTATGATATCCGGGATCAGTTGTTGGCGGCGGGGGTGTTGTACCCGGAGGATAAGCGTAAGCAGGTTTTCAGTATTCATGATGATGCGTTGGATTTTGATGCTGAGGAGGAAACTAAGAAGGTTATAGGGGAGGCCAAATGATGCAGGAGTTTGTGTATTTTATTAGTGATGGGGAGTATGTGAAGATTGGTAAAAGTACTAAGCCAAATACTCGGTTGAGTAATTTGCAAGTGGGTAATCCACGGAAGTTGTCTATATTGTATTGTTTAGAAGTTGATGATTCTACTGAGAAGGAGCTTTGTCAGGATCCGGAAAAGTTTTTTCAAGAAATGTTTGTTGATTTTAAAGTATCTGGGGAATGGTATCGCCTTGATGATGTTCTTAAATTCATTTTAAAGGCTTTTTGTGTGAGCATGGTTGATGAGAATGCTCATTTGTATTTTAAGTATGGTCCGAATGATGCTAAGAAATATTTTGATTTATACCCCAAAGGGGTGGAATAATGCCGGATGTTGATGTTTTGGTGGAGGATCTTGTGGTGGAGATTCGTCGGGTTTTGGATGGTGATGTTCCGGTTCGTCCTGGTAGGGTGTTTGATTTGGATAAGTTGCTTAAATCGTGTGAGGGGTACCTGGAGGCCCAAAAATGAATTGTAAGTTTTGTGGTGAGAATGTGGAAGGGTGGCCTGTTGAGGATGTTATTAATCATACCAGGGTTTGTGAAGAGGAGTATGTTAAATTGAATTGTGCTTTTGGTTATGTTTATATGATACGTTGATGTTTATTGCCCTGGTTTTGGGGGCATTTAAAAAAGAATGGAAAATGAATGAAAAACTGGAAGGTGAAAGAAGATGGAGTTAGAACCGAAAGAAGTGAATAAACTCGTAACAAAAGCAAAGAGGATTTGGGGACAGGATAAACGAGAAATCGTCTACACCGATAAAATCGAAAGAGAGGAATCAGCATGGTTTAAGGATGATGAAAACCTGGCCATGCTGGTATTCCAACGGGATGAACTGGACACCCAAATCGTGGATTATATAGATGCTGTTTTAACTGAAAACAGGGAAGTGGTTTAGAATGGTTGACGTAACAACACTGGATGCCTATAAGGAAAAAGAGAAAACTGACATGGTTCCGTATTTGAATGTGGCACGGGCTGAGGAAGACGAGTTGGAATACGAATGGATAAAAATAGAAAGTGCGTACCTGGATGATGCGGGTGTCTTTGATGATAAAGGCAACCGTGTCGAAGGCGAAACCGTGGAGAAACTCCACCTAGACCTGGCGTATGGTGAGGGGTTGTATAAGTGGCCCTTGAACAGGACGAACCTCCGCACCCTTACCAGGGATTTTGGTAAGGAGAGTGATGATTGGGTGGGTGAGTTTGTGAAGGTTAAGGTGCATGACTGGCCCAGTGGTGCCCGTGGACTTGTGGTTATAAGCCGGGAGGAGCTGCGGAAGTTGAAGGTGGAGATACCTGAAAAGGACAAGGAGGATGTGGGGGGTGACCCCTCCCCCTCTTCTTCTTCTTTGAATGAGTTCGCATTTAATCCTGAACTCGAGGCAGGGGTGATTGTTAATGGTATCATTGAGGACTTAACAGCGGATGAACTCCGGGTGACTAAGAAGTTAATCCTGGAAGTCGCTGAGAGTCAATTAAAGGGTGCTAAGCCGGAGTTAAGGAAGGCGGTGGCACGTGATGTGACCAGTCGGAAGAGGATACCAACGGAGTGATCACCATGACCACTAAAATTAAAGTTTATCTTGAAGAGTTAGATGTTACCGTTCCAAAACGGGTTCGATTGGATGCAGATAGTCGATATGCTATGGAATATGTTATTGAGTTTTTTGAATATATGTTCTTAGGAAAAATGGATTATGACATTAATACTGCACGTGAAAGTGAAACCAATAAATATAAAAAAATTAGAGAACTTGAAAAACAGGTTGAAGAGTTAGAATCTAAATTGGGGGTTTAAAACGAGTAAGTTTGTCCTGGTTGACATCCAGCGTGGGGGTTTGTGTCGGTGGCTCACACCACGGGGTGGGGGTGTGGGTTATTATGAAGTGTCGTGGAGTCCTTACCTTGGTTGGTGTTGCCAGTGCCTTGGTTTTTATTTCAGGGGCACTTGTAGCCATGTGGACAAGTTACGGGAAGAGTTACGATTAGGAGAGTGAATGGTGTATGGATATAGAATTAATAGAACAAATGGAACGGCGACGGCAGATGTTCCGGGAAGCCCAGGAAGCGTATGACAACCAAGAGGGGTGATTGGGATGGAGATAACTTTGAGCAGTAGAAAATATCCTGGGCTTAAAGCCATAATTGATGAAGAGGACTACTCATTAATTGAAGGGCATAAATGGCACCCTATGAAATCCCCAACCAAGGGGCGGGATCTGTTCTATGCAGTTACGGACGTATATAGAGAAGGAGTGAGAACTACCCTCACAATGCACCGGTTAGTTTTAGATGCAAAAAAAGGGAGCATCATAGATCATATTAATGGGAATGGCTTGGACAATCGGAAGAGTAATTTAAGAGCTGTAACTCAAAGGGAAAACCTTCACAATCAACATTTCAAATATGCCTCTAAATATCCTGGGGTTGTTTTAAATAAATCCGATAAAAAGTGGAGGGCTTATTTAACAAACAATAAACTTGGAAAGAAACGCCATGTCCATTTAGGGGTGTTTGATACTGAGGAAGAGGCGTATCATGCTTATCTTTGGGGGGTTGGGGAAGTTGAGGCTGGTCGTGAAATACCATCGATTAGGGAGATGAAAAAGACGAGTCGGTTTAAGAATGTGAATTGGAAGAAAAACGTTGGTAAGTGGGTTGCTGAGTTAACGGTTAAGGGTAAGTATCATTATCTTGGTTGTTTTGACTCAGAGATGGATGCTCATGGGGCTGTTGTTAAATTCAGAGAACAAAATGGGAGTGATTAAACTTCCATATACCGTTATATACCGAAGAAAAAAGTGAGGAGTGATTGGTGATGAAAAATGAGAATATTAAAATTCAAGGCCCTAAATTTTGGGTGGTTAAATGTTGCGGGTCATGTGTATATATGAAACAAGATTATGAGGGGGATTGTTATTGTCATTACCCTAATAAAAAAAATTATATTACTAATCCGGAATTAGTTGAATCTTATTATATGTGTGATAACCATGAGTGTGAGGTAAACGCTGTTAGGGATAATTTGAGATTAGTGGGGCCAAGATCCCCCAATCGTATCCGGAAATAAAAAAGAATGCTGTGGGGTGATTATGTTTGGAGTGGGAGCGTTGTGAACGGTGTCCAAGTTTCCTGCCGACAAGTATGGAGCGGGTGACGGTGGATTGGGATGGTGGTTATTATTATAAATTGTTTAAGCAGTGCCCACTCTGCGGCACCGAACGAGTATACATCGAACAGGAGATAGTGATATGATGGCTAAAAAGCACGAATTGATAATAAATGTTGGGATGGAAACTTATCATTCCTGGAGGAATGGGCGATGGATTGAATTGATTAAGGAAATCGTCATCCCTGGAATGTCCACTTGTCGTTTAAGGTGGATGAAGGAGGATATTAATGAGGAAATCTTAAGGGCATGGGAGTTGTACGATGGCGTTGACGAGTGAAGAGAGGGTGACGCAGCATACGTGCAGGTTTTGCGGACAAAAAACATTAATACTCTACGGGAGCCGAGCCTCGGGGATGCTCCGATGCACCAATGAGAAGTGTATGTCGAATCGGGTGGATGGCACCGGCTTTGTACCACAATTCCAAGACGAACATGGAGAACTGATAATATGATTAAGGTTTGTGAGTCCTGTGGCGTGGAGTTTAGTGACCGTCCGGTGTTTCATACCTGCCCGGAGTGTCGGGAGAAATTCCAGAGGAAGATGGATAAAAGGATAAAGGGGTGGTTGGGTGCAAAGTGTAGTGATTGAGGAACAGATTAATTACAACCCACTGAGGGAGACGGATTGGGAGGCTTTCATTGCGAACAGGTGTCCTACTTACCAGTCGTGTGATGGTAGGCATCAGGTGGTCCGGTGTAGTGGTGCGGTGTATTGCCGGTGTGGTGTGTATATGGACAGTTTCTTATTGGAACGGTTTGTGGAGATCAAAAAAAAGGAAGAGGAGTGATTAGATGGTGAATGTTGCGGAGGAGCGGTTAAGAGCAGTGACGTGGACGATAAACCAGGTGGAGGAGTTGATAAGGTGCACAAGTGATACTCGGGTGCGACTACAATGGTTGTTTGAGTTATGGGAGCTTAGGACGGAGCGGTTGAAACTTTTAAGGGTGTTACACCCCGGGAGGTGAAGATGTATGAGTAATGAGAATGAGGAACTACGAAAATGGATCGAAGCCGACACTGAAGAGGTGAATGATATTTGTAAAAAGTATCAGTGTATCAAGGCCCCGGAGCCTGTGGTACCGCAGTATTACAGTGACCTCGTGGGGTGTATGTAAAATGAATGAGGAGTTTCTTAAACAACTCGAACGATGGCAGAGGAGCAAATCTGTTATTTATCCAGATACTTTGGAAATATGTGTACCGAAGAAATATAAGGGCAGTGAACGATGGTGCCACCACACGGTGTTAAAGTATATGAGGCGAAGAGGACTGATAAAACATGAAAATGACTGAGATAATAATGAGGATAAAAGCATACCACTACTTCAAAGAGAAGATGATAGCAGATAAACACCAAAGCACTGCTTATTGGATAACTCAGTCAAAGGGATTTGATAAGCACCAATTTAATTATGGGACTTTGTATATGGAGGTTGCTAAGTGGGCAGGGTATGACTAAAACACATTATTTTTTTATTTAATTGTTTACATTGGAAGTGGACCTGGGGTCATAATTTATGACTAGTTGTTGTATATAAAAGCATCTGTGGGGATGATATTATAGAACGTATTTGTGAATGGTGCGGGCACCCGTACTACCCGAAACACGGAAACCAGAAATACTGTGGAGATGATTGTGTTAAATACGCTGCCCAGGAGAGTAGCAGGATAAGTAGCCAGAAGTACCGGCAACGATGGGGTCATGAAGAGAAGAAGGGCACGGGTTTGCTCGGGGTTAAGCCGAAGGATGATTTTTTTAATGAATGGCTGAGTATTCAGCATGAAAAACGGAGGCTGGGTTTATGTTGATTTTACCCGTCACGGTGATAAGTAAGAAGGGGTTATTTGATGATCACAAATACTGATTTTGTCCAACTGCCAAGTGGAGTTGGTGATTCAACCCCTTCTCCATCGATGGATAATTTTATTAATAATAGTGATAAGCGGTGCCCGGAGTGTGGGGACACGGCTTTTGATCATGATGACATCCGTGCCGAAATATCCTGTATGAATTGTGGATTAGTCCTATCCGGCCCGCCGGCTTGGGTTGCTGGACGACTTAAGATACAGTACCCGTGGAAGTACACTTTTGAGGCGGAGATACGTGACCAGCATGGACGACTGGGTGTACTCTACCAGGAGTAATTACCGTGTCTAAGTCTGGTTATCGTTTGAAGGGCAATCAGAAGGTGTACATCCTCCCTATATCTGATTTGCATATTGGGTCGCCGGAGTTTAATGAGGATTATTTTAATTATTGCCTGGATAAGATTGATGAGATTAAAAGTCCGAAGAGGATTTATATATTAGGGGATTTACTGGAGGCGGCGACTAAGACCCTCGCTAATTCATCCTATCAGACTACGATGACCTTGGATGAGCAAGTCGAAACCGCTATAAGTTATCTGAAGCCGTACCGGAATGATATTATATTTACTTGTATTGGTAACCACGAAGCCCGATTAATCAAGGAATTTGACTATAACATTTTAAGGGATGTTGCTCGTGCCCTTAAATCGCCGGTGGGTTACCAGAATATTGACAGTTTTAATATTAATGGTGAGCCGTTCACAGTGTACACGGCCCACGGCAAGGGTTCGAGTGCTCACTTTTACACCGCCCAGAGTAAGATACTCCGTGATACCAGTCATATATCTGCGGATATGTTCCTGCACGGCCATAATCACAGGTGTGGTTACTTCTCGATGCCGGTCCTCACGGAGGGGGGTGTGGGGCGTAGGCATTATGCCTTCACTGGTGCCTTCCTATCCTATGGGGGTTATGCTGATAGTATGCAGTTGCCTATATTGCCGGAGGCGTTTATTCAACTTAGTATTAATAAGGAGCGTCGGGTAAGGAATAATCCTTTTTATATTGATGAGGTTCGTCCTGATCTACTGGAGTTATAAGTTTTATGTCTTTTAAGATCCCGGAGAAGATTCGTGTTGGTGGCATCACCTACACCGTCGAATATAGTGACCAACTTATCCGGGAAAGCCGGGTGGGTGAGATTGACTACCACGACGCAGTGATCCGGATCTGTAAAAGTACCGCCCCGGATGTGCAGAGTTGGACGTTTTTTCATGAATTGGTACATTCAATGCTGATGACCCTTGGATATAAAGGGGAGGACGAGATTGTACTTGATGAGCGTTTTGTGGATAGTTTTGCTTCGGTGTTGGGTTGTGTGGTGGAGGAGTTGGTGCGTTGAAGGCGTATAAACTTTCTTGTCCGGTTTGCTTTTATACGATAACTGTTATTACTCGTCATGGTCGGTTCAGTCCTAAGGAACCAGAGTTGGAGTTGTGTCCGGCGTGTAACCGCCACATCGTGCCTATTGTGGAGAAACAGGATTATCCGGATAGTCTTGATTATAACATGTTTAAGAAGATGTGATGCCCCTATGTCGTGTAGTATTTCTTTCCATGAACTTAGTTGGGGTTTGTTTGAGTCGATGGTGGAGCAGTTTATCGCAAGGACACATCCGGATAAGTACCCGGGTGATGAGGCCGTTACTAATTTGTTGTGTTTGATTTGTATCGAGCAGGAGATACCACTACGTTTTTATCAGGAGGATGATGGGGTGTTGGTGGAGTTCCTTGACCCCGTGGCTGATATTGATTGGGTGCTTTTGTACGATCATTTTACCACAGAATATACAGATATTTTACTCCCGGAGCCTAAACCAGACGTTAAAGAGGAGTTTTATCAAGTCGTAGAGGATAATCTACAATGAGTCCGGATGTCTTGGAGCATTATACGCAGGGGATGCATTATCGGCCTCGGTGTGTTTGGTGGTGGGATCGGTACCGGGATCGGCGTTGTAGTACTCGGGGGATGTTTATGTATTATTCTTATTTGTTAGTATCTAATTAGATTGGGAGGGTTTTGATGTAATTGTTTGCCCCTTTACAGCTTGGGGCTTTATTTAAATAAATGTTGTAGTGGCACAAACTTATCGAACAAAATGATCGAGAATTGAGCGTTAAATGTTATTTATGATCGATAAGGATGTGATCATATTAAGCGAAATACGATTATCGGCATACTATTATGCCTTATTCTACTTTTGGGTTTGGGGTTGGCCTACCAGTCGGACCGAGTAAGTGAACTGGAAAAACAAACCCCCGTAATAAAACAAGATAATAGCACCACACCAATGGTGCAAGCACGTACCTACTATAAGAAAACCCGATACATTAAGCGTTACCGGTACGTTAAACGATACCGCAACGGCAGAGTCCGGTATGTTCGGGCAGCCTACTACATCCGAGTAACCGTCAAGGTTTACTATAAAACCAGTGGTAAGGGTGTGGGTGATTGCTGGACTAATAGTGAAATACTCTACCAGAAACTAAAGAGCCAAGGTTACAGGGTCCGGATCATCCAATACCCTACATCGTATAGTAGCCGGCACCGGAGCGTCCAATATTACAGTAATGGCCGATGGTGTAACTACAATTACAAGGCGAATGGTTACGCGTGGCGGTACTACTATACCGGGAATTATGTGAATGGACGGGTAGTTAAAAGTTGTTAACCCCTTCCTTTTTTTAAATAAAAACTTTTTGTGAGGAGTGTGATAGTATGATGGAGTTGTTCACCCCCGCCTTTATACAGGGCCTGGGTTTTTGGAGTGCCTTTTTCCTCATCGCCCTCGTCGTGGGGATACTGGGGATGTTATTAACCGGATTTGAAGAAGCATAAAAAGAATAATTAAATGGAGGATGTAATTTATGGATCAAGGAAAAGTAAGTACTTACTTAATAAGTCTTGCAGGGGTAATATTCGCGTATGTGATAGCCAACCCCGCTATTATTGAACAGTTGATGGGGTCAGCGTTGTATGCTCAGTACGGAGCCGCGGTGATTGCTTTGTTGGTTGTTATTTATAACTTTGCCTACCCACGGGAGCAGGTACAAGTAGAAGAATAAAAACTTTTATTTACATTTTTTTTTAAGACCACCACCCCCGGGATGTGAGGGTGGTGTGAATAGATTCTATGCCTAAACTAACAGATAAAGCCTTTGACTTCATCACCCATCACTACTTTAAAACAATGATGGTCAGTGGCCTCATAAAAAGTACCGTTGGCACCTTCTTAATGACCATAGGTGGCAGCATACTGGTTTACAGTTTCGTCCAACCCGGGAATTATGCTTGGCACGCCCCCATCATTGGTGTGATCCTAATTGGGTTGGGAGTGTTGGTGTATTTCATTGGAGATTTGTATAAGATTTATCAGAAACGCCAGGAAGAAAAAGCCCTCATAGAACGCCTCGAAATATTAGAGGAAAAACTATGTAGTGATATTAACGAGTTGAAACAGTGTCAAGGCATGGAAACGGGGTATTGTAGTAAATACCAAGAAGAGGAATGATTTTATGTTACAGGGTACGGGTTGGCGTAAACAAGAACTGGATGAAAGGGATTATACCATAGACCATCCCCGGGTGCGTCATCTATTTGGCCTTTTGAAATCTGTATCATTACCATCATCTGTGGATCTCCGGTACCTATGCCCACCAGTCGAAGACCAAGGCAACCTCGGATCATGCACGGCTCACTCAGCGATTGGGGCTATGGAATTCCTTGAAAGGAAAATCTACAATACCCACACCGACATCAGTCGACTTTTCACCTACTACGTCACCCGCATATTAGAAGGGACGGTGGATTATGATAGTGGAGCCACGATACGGAACAGCGTCAAATCCTTGGTGAAATACGGGACCCCACGGGAGACTAAATGGCCCTACAACATAAGTAACTATAAAGTTAATCCATCGACTGATTGTTATACCGAAGCCAGCACCCTCCAGGCCATTACGTATGTGGCTTTATACACATTGGATGATATAAAAACCGCACTTTATGGGGGGTTACCCGTTGACTTCGGCTTTAATGTTTATGATAGTATTTATGATAGTGATACGGGGCCTATCCCTTACCCTACATCGTTTGAGGAATTACTCGGTGGCCACGCCGTCCTTGCCGTGGGCTACGATGACAATAAGGTGATAACGAATCATCGCACCGGAGCCACCACCACCGGAGCCCTACTCATACGGAACAGTTGGGGCACCACCTGGGGGAGTTATGGTTATGGCTGGCTACCCTACCAGTACGTCCTGGATGGTTTGGCTGATGACTTTTGGTGCATACTCACCAGGGAATACTTGGAACCAGCACCTGGCCCCGAACCGGAACCGGAACCAACACCCGTAGTTGAGCCGTCTTTTTGGGATATGCTCATCTACTACATTAAACAGTTCCTGAGGTGGATCCGTGGAAGATAACAACACCAAACACCAAAGCACACCAGTGAGTAATTGCAGGGTAACACATGAGGACCACGCCGAGGGCCTAAGATTAATCAAGGAAAGACATTTCACCTTTTACACAATCCTAAGCGAAGTAATAGACAAACAAAGAAAGGATTAATGTTTTGCAATAATGTCTAAAAAACTTGCACCCCCTATATAATCCAATTTTGTGAGGAGTTGATTAAGATAGTTGAATACCCAACCATAAAACTAAATAAACTAAAACCCCACCCAAACAATCCCCGGAGCCATACCCCTGAACAAGTAGAGAAAATCGCCAGATCCATTAAGGAACTGGGATGGGGGCGACCAATCATAATATCAACTGACTACTACATCCTCGCTGGGCACGGAGCAGCAGAAGCCGCCGACATATTAGGATGTGAAGAGGTACCATACCGGATGATGACACACCGGCATGATTCACCCGAAGCCCTCGCCTATATGATAGCCGACAACAAACTCACCGACGAATCCGACTGGAACTACAGCGACTTGGAGATAATATTTGAGGACCTAAAACTCGAAGATTTCGAGGTGGAACTCACCGGCTTCGACCAGAACCAAATCCAAGAAGTAGAAGAAAAAGTACACGGACCCCAAGAAATAACCGAAGACGACTTCAACCCCGAGGGGGTAGTGGAAACCATCGTCCAACCAGGAGATATTTGGGAGTTAGGAAATCATCGGTTAATGTGTGGGGACAGCACCAAACCCGTGGATGTTGAAAGGTTAATGAAAGGAGATAAAGGTGAAATACTATTCACAAGCCCCCCATACAACGTAGGCAGCTTAAACATACCAGGACAAGAGGGAACCCAACCAAAATACAACACCCCCGAAATCCCACAAACTCAATCAGATTATTTCCAATTTCTCATCAATTTCATAGAATCATTCAAAAACAATGTAGATGAGGTTTTTATCAATTTAGGAATGGTGGAAAATAATAAAAAAGCAATCATCGAATTATTATCCCACTACAAAACCCCATTCAAAGATTTAATTTTCTGGAATAAAAACACCACAGCCCCCCACATACAACCAGGAATAATAAACAATAAAGTGGAAATGATCATCGCTTTAGGCGATGGTAAAAGAAAATTCAAACACGCACAATTTAA